>WNFX01006280.1_pt1 | contig 32081 bp, 30 predicted proteins | sample 5400111 | NCBI WGS metagenome assembly WNFX01 (sample SAMN13153363, study PRJNA577476) | soil metagenome | isolation source: 40 cm soil or saprolite under grassland replicate 1 | place: USA:California | collected 2016-06-15 | reverse complement strand
TGGCCCGAGAGCCGCACGCCGCAATGCGCCTCGAGCACCGCAAGCACCATCGACAGCCGGTTCTGGTCCCAGCCGTTCACCGCGCGCCGCGGCGTGCCGAGCGAGGTCGGCGCCACCAGCGCCTGGATTTCAACCAGCAGCGGCCGGCTGCCTTCGATGCCGGCGAAGACTGCGGTGCCGGGTGAGCCGAGATCACGCTCGGAGAGAAACAGCTCGGAGGGATTGGCGATCTCGCGCAGCCCGCCCCCCGTCATCTCGAACACGCCGATCTCGTCGGTCGGACCGAAACGGTTCTTGACCGCGCGCAAGATACGGAACTGGTGCGAGCCTTCGCCTTCGAAGGAGAGTACCGCGTCGACCATATGTTCAACCACCCGCGGCCCGGCGATCTGACCGTCTTTCGTGACATGGCCGACTAGGATGACGGCCGCACCCGAGCGCTTGGCGAAGCGGATCAACGCCTGCGCGCTCGCGCGCACCTGCGTGACCGTGCCAGGAGCGGCCTCGACCATCTCGGTCCACATCGTCTGGATCGAATCGATGATCACGAGCCGCGGGCTCGCGCGTTCGCTAAGCGTCGCCACGATGTCCTCGACCGAGGTCTCGGCGGCCAGTTCGACTTGGGCGTCCGCAAGGCCGAGCCGTTCGGCGCGCAGCCGCACCTGCGCCACCGCCTCTTCGCCGGAAATGTAGACCGCGCGATGTCCGCCGCGGGCCAGCGCGGCTGCGACCTGGATCAGTAGCGTCGACTTGCCGATGCCGGGATCACCGCCGAGCAGTAGCACCGAGCCGCGCACGAACCCGCCGCCGGTGACGCGATCGAATTCGGCAAGCCCCGAGGCGAGCCGTGGAGCGTCGCGTCCCGCGCCGGCGAGCGGCTCGAGCGCAAACAGCCGCCCCTTGCGCGGCGCGCGGCCGGGCAATTGCGCACGCGCGGAACTCTCCTCCGAGATGGTGTTCCATTCGCCGCAGGCGTCGCATTTGCCTTGCCAGCGGCCGTAGGCCGCGCCGCAATTCTGGCAGATGAAGCTCGTATCGCGACGGGCCATGGTTGGATATCGCCCATTCAGTGCGTCCGGGATGCGGCGCAGCGCCAGGCTCAAGCGCGGAGCGGCATGGCGCTGCGCCCGCGACACGGGCCCCCGAATCACTCGCCCTTGTAAACCCGGTGGTAGCGTCGTCCGAGATTGGTGAGAACCTCGTAGCCAATGGTCCCCATCCCGGCGGCGAGGTCATCGACGCTGACGCCATCGCCGATCAGGGTGGCAAGATCGCCGCGGCGCGCGGCGCCCTCGGCAAGATCGCTGACGTCGACCGCCAGCAGGTCCATGGATACGCGGCCGGCGAGGGGACAGCGCTTCCCCGCGACGATGACCTCGGCTGCGGGCTTGCCCCTGGCGGCGCTGGCTGAGCGCAGGAAGCCATCCGCATAGCCGACCGCGACGACGGCGACGCGGCTCGGCCGCGCGGCGGTGAAGGCTGCGCCATAACCGACGGTGTCGCCCTTGGTGACCGGGCGCACCTGGATGATCCGACCCTTGAGGTCCACCACCGGCCGCATGGGGTTTTTCTTGCCCGGGGTCGGGTTGACGCCGTAAATCGCCACGCCCGGCCGAGCCAGGTCGCAATACGCGGCGCCGCCGAGGAATATGCCCGAGGAATTGGCAAGCGAGGACGACACGCCGCGATACAGAAGGCGAATTTCGCGAAACAGCCGGATCTGCCGGTCATTCATCGGGTGATCGGGGATCTCGGCGCAAGCGAGATGGCTCATCAGCAGCGTGAAACCATGATTTTCCGACTGCAGGCGCGGAGCGATGGCAACCGCCTCCTCCACCGTGATGCCGAGCCGGTTCATGCCGGTGTCGACGTGGAGGGCCGCGCCGCCGCGCCAGTTCTTGATGGCGACGAACGCATCCCATTCAGCAAGCTCGGTCGTGCTGTTGATGACCGGCCGCAAATAGTCGGCTGCGAACGCCGGCGCCGAACCCGGCATCAGCCCGTTGAGCACGTAGATGACGGCATCGGGCGCAAGCGCGCGCACACGCCGTCCTTCGGCGATATCGGCGACGAAGAAGGTCCTGCACCCGGTTCTGAACAGCGTGCGCGTCACCGGTTCGAGCCCGCAACCATAACCGTTGGCCTTGACCACCGCGGCGCATTCCACCGGCACGGTCATGCTCGCGAGCGCGTTCCAATTGGCCTCGATGGCGGCAAGGTCGATGGTGAGGATGCCGCCGGCTTCCGTTGGGTCGGAAGCCTCGGGCGTCACGTCGACGGGCCGCAGGTCGGGGTCGTGGACGGTCATAACCCGAGGTTTATGGCGAGGCGCGGCGCCGCCGTCTAGTGCAGGCGCGCAAAGCCATGAGCGCCCTTGGCGCGCCCTTGGCGACAGCGGCAAGCGAGCTTGGCCGCAACCACGCCCACGCAAGCGCGCGTTTTAAATGTGCGGTCACCTGACCTGCCCGTGGCCGACTAGACCCGTTCCGGCATCTGATCGTCGCGCGCGAGATTATCGAAGCGGGTGACCGCCGCGTCGAATTGGACGGTGACGGTGCCGGTCGGGCCGTGGCGCTGCTTGCCGATGATGATCTCGGCCTTGCCGTGCACGCCGGCCATTTCCACCTGCCATCTCGTATACTCGTCGGTGCCCGGCCGCGGCTCCTTGTTGCTCAGGTAGTATTCCTCACGGAACACAAAGAGCACGACATCGGCGTCCTGCTCGATCGAGCCCGACTCGCGCAGGTCGGAGAGCTGCGGCCGTTTGTCATCGCGGTTCTCGACTTGGCGCGACAGTTGCGAGAGCGCCAGGATCGGCACGTTGAGCTCCTTGGCCAGCGCCTTGAGGCTCGTCGTGATCTCGGTCACTTCCTGCACACGGCCTTCCAGGGCGCGCCGGGTCGAGCCCTGCAACAGCTGGATGTAATCGATCACGAGGAGGTCGAGACCCTTTTGTCGCTTGAGACGCCGGGCGCGGGCGGCAAGCTGCGCGACGGTCAGTCCGCCGGTCTCGTCGATGAAGAACGGCAAGTGCTGCAGCTCGATGGCCACGTCCTTGATTTTCTCGAAGTCCCGTTCGTTGATGCCGCCGCGCCTGATGGTGCTCGAGGGAATGCCGCTCTGCTCGGCGATGATGCGCGTGGCAAGTTGCTCGGCCGACATTTCGAGCGAGAAGAAGCCGGCGATGCCGCCGTTCACGGTGTCGATATGCCCGTCAGCGCGCACCTCGCCGCGCCAGGCGCGCGCGACGTTGTAGGCGATGTTGGTGGCGAGGGCGGTCTTGCCCATGCCGGGGCGGCCGGCGACGATGATCAGGTCGGACGGCTGCAGGCCGCCCATCTTGCTATCGAGGTCCTTGAGGCCGGTTGCCAGCCCCGAGAGCTTTCCCTCGCGCTGATAGGCGCGCGCGGCCATGTCGACGGCGCTGGTGAGCGCGGTCTCGAATTTCTGAAAGCCGCCGCCATAGCGCCCGACCTCCGCGAGTTCATACAGACGGCGCTCGGCGTCCTCGATCTGATCGCCCGGGGCGAAATCGACCGGCGCGTCGAAGGCGACGTTCACCATGTCCTCGCCGATGTTGATCAGCTCGCGCCTGATCGCGAGATCGTAGATTGTGCGCCCGTAATCCACCGCGTTGATGATGGTCGTCGCTTCGGCGGCAAGCCGGGCAAGGTACTGAGCGAGCGTCAAACCGGCGATGTCGGTCTCGGCAGGCAGGAACGTCTTCAGGGTTACCGGAGATGCCAGCTTGCCGGTGCGAATGAGGCTGCGCGAAATGTCGTAGATCTGCTGATGAATCGGCTCGAAGAAATGCTGCGGCTCGAGGAAATCGCTGACGCGATAAAGCGCCTCGTTGTTGACGAGGATCGCACCCAGGAGGGCCTGCTCCGCCTCGATATTGTGCGGTGCGGCGCGGTAGGACGGCGCAGACTGTTCCGCTGGCTTGCGTGATATCGATTCGACGGCCATGACATTCCAGTGTTTTGGTTTTGTGACAGCATCGAGGCACGGCACCCACTCAACTGGTGCGGAACTACGCACGGCGACAGGGAAGAACCGCAAGCTAGCACGTGCAATGAGTTGTTAGGGGATCTGCCTTGGCGAATTTCCCCGCTTATCACCGCGTGAAAGTTACTTTTGATAGCCCGCAGGAGAGGTCTTGACGATAGCGAACGATGATGGGCCAGAGCAGAATCACTCCCCTGCCAGCCGCAACGGCGGCCGGCCGCCGCGTTCGAGCGCGCGCAACCGCGCCTCCTCGCGGGCGATGTAGTCGCGAGTCATCGGCACGATCCCCTGCCGCTTGGTCAACTGCAGTTGGAAAACCATCATTGCTTGCTCGCGGAACGCCATCTCCGACGCCGCCAGATAAAACTCCCACATGCGCGTGAAGCGCGTGTCGTAGAGCCGCTCGACCTCTTCGCGATGGGCGAGGAAGCGTTCGCGCCAAGCCTTGAGCGTCTCGGCATAGTGCAGGCGCAGGATTTCGATGTCGGTGACCAGTAGGCCCGCGCGCTCGACCGCCGGCAGCACCTCGGACAGCGCCGGAATGTAGCCGCCGGGGAAGATGTACTTCGCGATCCAAGGATTGGTGACGTTGGGTCCTTCGGACCGTCCGATCGAATGCAGCAGCATCACGCCGTTGTCGTCGAGCAGGGCGTGGCATTTGCCAAAGAAGGCATCGTAAAAGCCGACGCCGACATGCTCGAACATGCCGACCGAGACGATGCGATCGAATTTCTCCGGCACGTCGCGATAGTCCTGGAGGCGGAACTCGACCTTGTCGGATAGCCCCTTCTCGGCCGCGCGCACGCGTGCAAGCGCAAGCTGCCGCTCCGACAGCGTGATGCCGGTGACGCGCGCGCCGCAAAGCTCGGCGAAATAGAGTGCAAGTCCGCCCCAACCGCAGCCGATGTCGAGCACGCGCCGATCCGGCGGGACGAGAAGCTTCGCCGCAAGGTGACGCTTCTTCGCAAGCTGGGCGTCGTCGAGCGATTGGTCGCCGGTCTCGAAATAGGCGCAGCTGTATTGCCGGTCGGCGTCAAGAAACAGCGCGTAAAGCTGGCCGTCGAGATCGTAGTGGTGCGCCGCGTTGCGCCGCGCTCGCGGGCGCGGATTGAATTGTTTGACGCGGCGATGGAGGTAGCGGACGAGCCGTCGCAACCGCGCCCACGCCGGCAGTCCGTCCTCGCGGCGCTGACCGAGCACGATGGCAAGGACATCGGCGATCGAGCCCTCTTCGACGACGATGCCGCCGTCCATATAGGCTTCACCGAACCTCAACACGGGATCGAGGAGGACGCCGCGCTCGGCTGCGCGCGTGGTGAAGCGGATCGCCGCCGGCGTGCCGGTGCCGTCCCCGAAGGTAAAGCTCGAGCCTCCCGCGGTCCTGACCCGGAGATTCCCGGCGCGGATCAACCTTCCCAATGCCGCCCGAAGCAACCGATCCATCGGCCGCCTCCTACCGCGCCGACCAGCTTCGCCCGTGCCACCATAGGCGGCCGTGGTCGTTGGTGTGAGCAGATCGCGCCGCGGCGCAATCGCCACCAGCAGCCCCTCCCGGACGGGAGAATTAAAACAAAGTCTCTTGGCTGCTGCAACGGCTTAAGTTGCAAGAGGTTAGGGTGAAATACGGGCCAGCTGGGGGTCAGGCAGGTCGCATCCTCTTTTGGCCAAAAATCCAAAGCAAAGAGTCGGCTCAGAGACGATTGCGATGGAGGGTTCATCGTGGCGAGGGTTGCTCTAATCGTGCCGTTGGTCACCGCCGCCGCGGTGGCGGCGGCCGCTCCGGCGCAGGCCCAAGCAAACCTCGATGCCGGCAAGTCCGCCGCGCAAATCTTCGCCGACACCTGCAACGCGTGCCACCGCAGCCCGCGGGAAGTCAGGTCAACCAGCGCGGCCTTCCTGCGGGAACATTATACCACCGGCGCGCGGGAAGCCGCGGCCATGGCCGCTTATCTCGCCTCGGTCGGCAGTGATGCGCGGGCAGTCCAACAGCGGCGGCCCCCCACTTTGGGCGCGGGCCAGGCGGCCGCGCCGGGGAGCGACCAAGGCAGCGGCCGTCGGACGTCGGAGCAGGGCCAACCCTCGCCAAGCGCGGCCACGGCGGGCGCAGTCAGGCCTCGTCGTCCCTCCGAGAGCGTGGAAGCGGGCAATCTGCCGACCGCTGCCGCGTCGGGAGCCACGCCCGAGGCTGCTCCGCCGCAAGCAGTCGTAGCGACACCGGCACGGCAGACCGCCGTCGAAGACTTCGAGGAATAGCGCTGAGACGGCGGTATCCGCAGAATTGCGCTCCGGTTCCTCCTGCGTTGCTTTCAGAGACGCTATTTTTTCTCCGCTTCGGTATCTGCTGGCGCGGTCTCCTCCGCGTCCTCCCGCGTGCGGCGCGCCGCGATCGCCTCCGGCTCGAAGAAGGCTTCCGCCGCCGCTGCGGCTTCCTCACCCTCCTCGCGGGCAACGGTGATGTTCTCGCCGCGAGCGAGCCGCTGAGCCTCGTCGGCGTTGCGCGCGACGGTGACGTTGATCGTCGCTTCGACCTCGGGATGCAGCGAAACAGGCACCTTGTGCAATCCGATCGTCTTGATCGGCGCGTTGAGCGCGACCTGAGCGCGACTGACTGCAAAGCCTTTCTCCGTGACCAGCGCCGCTAGGTCGCGCGGCGATACCGAGCCGTAAAGCTGGCCGCCCTCGGCGGCTTGGCGCAGCACCGTGAAGCTCTGACCGTCGAGCTTCTGAGCGACCTTTTCCGCTTCTCCTTTTTGCTCGAGGTTGCGCGCTTCCAGCTCGACTTTCATCTTCTCGAAGCGCGAGCGATTGTCCTTGGTGGCGCGCAATGCTTTGCCCTTGGGCAAGAGATAGTTGCGCGCGAAGCCGTCCTTGACGCGCACGACGTCGCCCATTTGGCCAAGCTTGGCGACGCGCTCAAGCAGGATCACTTCCATGACTGTCTCTCCATCTGTCGAGCATCGGGATCATCAGGTCCGCAAACTCGGCGGCCCGCGCCTTCGTGCAACGCGACCGCGAATGTTGAAAGCGGCTTCGGCGAGCCCGAGGATGGACATCGCCAAGACCGGCCAGCCGAGCACGACCGTGGCGGCATAGACCGCCGCGAGCACAAGGGCGCGAGTGTTCATGCCGCGCGTGATCGCGTGCAGGACCGCAAAGCCGAGCATTGCAAAGGCCATGAGCAGGCTTGCCGCAAACGCGCCGGCAAGAACGCCGAGGAGGTCGGGCAGGAAGGAGCCGGCGATGGCGGCCGCGAGAAAGGCGGGGGTCGACGTGGGCAACGTCCAGGCCGCCAAATCCGGCCATGGCCGCTTGAGCCGGCCTGAGATCTTCACAACACGCGCGGCGAGCCAGAGATTGAGCACGTTGATAATGGTAGAGAACACGGCCGCCGCCGGCGGAACAGCGACCACCAGCACGTCGACCAGCGATTGGTCGCGCAGAATACGCTCGTAGGTCTTGCGCAAGGCGGCCTGCAGGCTCTGCTGGTCGGTGCCGAAATTGGGAACGGCGGCGGCGACGATGAGCGTGCCGATCACTGCTGCCCACAGCACGAGCCGGCCGGCCGGATACCATTCCAGCGCGCCCCCGCCGCCGTTCGTTGCGGGTCGCGCGAGCAATGCCAGATAGCCCAGCCACCAGGCTCCGAACGCGATGACGGGCACGGCGATAAAGAAGATGCCGGAAAGAGCCACGACCACTGCCGTCGCAGACGCCGCCGCAATCAGCCCAGCCACGTGACTCCAGCCGAGCGCAGCGATCAGGATCGGCAACGGTGCGAGGTAAAACAGGAAGATCGCAGCGATCGATCCCGACACCACGGAGGCGAACAGCAGTGCCGCTGCCGCCCCGGCTCCCAGTCCGACCAATATGATCTGCATCATCTTCAGCTGTCCCGCTTCATCAGCGGTTAGAGACGGATCGAGTTCCGTCCCAACCATCGCAGAGTGGACGAGAGAGGACGACGGCGGCCAGAGTGGCCTCTCGTGCTGCCTTGCTCGTCCGCCTGCTGCTCGCTCGTCTGTGCTCCGTCGTCTGCGCGCGGTCGTCTGCTAGCGGATCACGTAAGGCAACAATCCGAGAAAGCGGGCGCGTTTGATGGCCCGCGCCAGCTCCCGCTGCTTCTTGGCGGAAACCGCCGTGATCCGACTCGGCACGATCTTGCCGCGCTCGGAGACGTAACGCTGCAAGAGCCTCACATCCTTGTAGTCGATCTTCGGGGCATTGGCGCCGGAAAACGGACAGGTCTTGCGGCGGCGAAAGAACGGCCGGCGATCGCCGCGGAAGCCGCCGCGATCCCGGTCGCGGAAGCCGAAGCCGCGGTCGTCGCGCTCGCGGTCACGGTCGACCTTGCGCATCATCGCTGAGGGACCTTCCTCGTGCTCGTCCACGCGAATGGTCAGATATCGCAAGATATCCTCGCTCAGCCGTTGCTGCCGCTCGATCTCGTTGAGCGCGGCGGCGGGCGCATCGACATTGAACATGGTGAAATGCGCCTTGCGATTCTTGCGCAGGCGATAGGAGAGGGACTTCACGCCCCATTGCTCGGTCTTGGCGACCTTGCCCCCCATCTGTTCGACGATGGCCTTGAACTGAGCGGTCAGTTCTTCGACCTGTTGCGCGCTGGCGTCCTGGCGCGTGAGGAAGACGTGTTCGTAGAGTGGCATCCGATGCCTTTCCCTTGTTCGCTGCTCCACCCGGCGCGAAGCCCTTCGAGCCCTTTCGGGAAAGGCTCGAATGCTCAGAAGGCGGGAACACGGGACGCCGGACCATCGGCCCTGCCGCCCGGCATTGGCCAAGCAGCCGTCCGTTCAGTTCCCGGCCGGGATCGAGCGGAAGCGCGCCTTATACGGAGTTCCGACGAAAAGGCAAGGCGGCTCCCGGCAGCGCAGGGTGCGCCGGCAGCCCTGCTCGGCTTGACAGAGCGGAGGTCGCGGTGTCTTAGGGCCCGTTCTCATCAAGGGGAGGGAATGTCGTTCGCTTTCGTATTTCCGGGCCAAGGCAGCCAGGCGGTTGGCATGGGCAAGGCCCTCGCCGACGCCTTTGGGCCGGCACGTGCGGTGTTCGAGGAGGTCGATGCGGCACTCGGCGAGAAGTTGACCCGCATCATCTGGGAAGGGCCGGCCGAAACGCTGACGCTGACGGAGAACGCACAGCCCGCACTGATGGCGGTGTCGCTCGCCGCCATGCGCGTGTTGGAAACGCAAGCGGGCGTCGATCTTGCGCGCGACGCGCGATTCGTGGCCGGCCATTCGCTCGGAGAATATTCAGCGCTCGCCGCCGCGGGCGCGCTCACCATTGCCGATACCGCGCGGCTCCTGCGCATCCGCGGTCGGGCGATGCAGAAAGCAGTGCCGGTTGGCACCGGCGCCATGGCGGCACTGCTTGGGCTTGACTTCGATCAGGCGGCAGCGGTCGCGGCGGAGGCCGCGCAAGACCAAATTTGCCAGGCCGCGAACGACAACGGTGGCGGACAGGTGGTGGTCTCCGGCGACAAGGCGGCCGTCGAGCGCGCCGTCGAGATCGCGAAAGAAAAGGGCGCTCGGCGCGCCATGATGCTGCCCGTCTCGGCGCCCTTCCACTGCGCGCTGATGCAACCCGCAGCCGATGCGATGGCCGCGGCGCTGGCGACGGTCGCGGTGAAACGGCCAGTGGTGCCGGTCGTCGCCAATGCGCTGGTCAAGCCGGTCAGCGACCCGCCCGACATCGTGCGCGCGCTGGTCGCGCAAGTCACCGGGACGGTGCGCTGGCGCGAGTCGGTGGTGCTCATGGCGGCCGCGGGCGTCACCACGTTTTATGAGGTCGGCGCCGGCAAGGTGTTGAGCGGTCTTGTCAGGCGCATCGTCGATGGGGCGCGCGGCGTTTCGATCGGAACGCCGAACGACGTCGCGATGTTCGGGCTGACCAACGCATGATTTCGGAGAGCGATCGATGTTCGATCTGACCGGCAGGACCGCACTCGTCACCGGAGCGACCGGCGGGATCGGGGGGGCGATCGCGCGCGCGTTTCACCAGCAAGGCGCGACCGTCGCGCTCTCCGGTACGCGCCGCGACGCGCTCGATCAGCTCTCCGGCGAGCTTAAGGACCGCGTCCACGTGCTGCCGTGCAACCTCGCGGACAAGGAGGAGGTCGAGGCGCTGGTACCGAAGTGCGAGGAAGCCATGGGCAAGCTCGATATTTTGGTGGCCAATGCGGGAATCGCCAAGGACAACCTCCTGGTTCAGCTGCGAGACGAGGACTGGGACCAGGTCGTTGCAATCAATCTGACTGCGACCTTCCGCCTCGCGCGGGCGGCGGTACGCGGGATGATGCGGCAGCGTTTCGGCCGCATCATCGGTATCACCTCGGTGGTCGGCATCACCGGCAATCCCGGTCAGGGCAATTACACCGCGACCAAGGCCGGGATGATCGGCATGATCAAGTCGATCGCCGCCGAATACGCCAAACGCGGCGTGACGGCGAACTGCATCGCGCCGGGCCTGATCGCCACGGCGATGACCGACAAGCTCAGCGACAAGCAGCGGGAGACGATCCTCGCCCGAGTGCCCGCGGGCAGGCTCGGCGCAGGGGCGGATGTGGCGGCTGCCGCGGTCTTTCTCGCCTCGCAAGAGGCCGCCTATATCACCGGCCAAACGCTGCACGTGAACGGCGGGATGGCGATGATTTGAACGTCGTCGTTGAGGCCCCGCGGGGTTCCCGACGCGCCGCCGCCATGCTGGTCAAGGCATTTGAAGTATGGTAACCGAGCTTCGGTTTGGCAGGGGCGGCATAACGGTGCCAATCGTCATAGGGGTCCGCTCGCGACCCGATGATCCGACGGCGGATACCACGCAAGCCCATACCGCAATGGCTCGGGGGCGCTGACCGATCGAGCCCAATTCAAAGGACACGAGGTTGCAGCGATGAGTGATATTGGCGAGCGGGTGAAAAAGATCGTCGTGGAACATTTGGGCGTCGAAGCCGAAAAGGTGACCGAGAACGCCAGCTTCATCGACGATCTCGGGGCCGACAGCCTGGACACGGTCGAACTCGTCATGGCGTTCGAGGAAGAGTTCGGTTGCGAGATCCCTGATGACGCCGCCGAGACCATCCTGACGGTCGGCGACGCCATTAAATTCCTTGAAAAAAACGCAAAAAGCTAACGCCGCCATTTGGGGCGGACCCTCACGGTTTTCAGCGCTCGGAGATTGCCTTGGCGCCCTCGCGGCGGCGGGAGAATATGATATTGGCTGCGGGCTGAGGAATCGAAGATGAGACGCGTCGTCGTCACAGGGCTCGGCATGGTGACGCCGCTCGCTTGCGGCGTCGATCCGACCTGGCAACGCCTCATCAACGGCCACAGCGGGGCAAGGCGCATCGAGAGCTTCGACGTTTCCGATTTGCCGACGAAGATCGCCTGTCAGGTTCCGCGCGGCGATGGCTCGAACGGCAGTTTCAATCCCGACCATTGGATGGAGCCGAAGGAACAACGCAAGGTCGACGATTTCATCATTTTCGCCATGTGCGCCGCGCGCCAGGCGCTCGACGATGCGGGCTGGCAGCCGGCGACCTACGACGACCAGGTGAGGACCGGTGTGATGATCGGGTCCGGTATCGGCGGGCTTACCGGCATTGCCGAAACCGCGATCGTCCTGAAGGAGAGAGGGCCGCGGCGCGTGTCGCCGTTCTTCATCCCCGGCCGCTTGATCAACCTGGCGTCGGGATATGTGTCGATTGCGCACGGCCTGAAGGGGCCCAATCACGCGGTGGTAACCGCCTGTTCGACCGGCGCGCATGCCATCGGAGATGCCGCACGGCTGGTGGCGCTCGGTGACGCTGAGGTCATGGTGGCGGGCGGCGCCGAGTCGCCGATCTCGCGCATCGGCATGGCAGGATTTGTCGCCTGTCGTGCGCTGTCCACGTCATTCAATGATACGCCGGAACGTGCGTCCCGCCCTTACGACCGCGATCGGGACGGGTTTGTGATGGGCGAGGGCGCGGGCATCGTGGTGCTCGAAACCTATGAGCACGCCAAGAGCCGCGGCGCCAGGATTTACGCCGAACTCATCGGCTATGGGCTCTCGGGCGATGCCTATCACATCACCGCGCCGGCCGAGGACGGCGATGGCGCGCTGCGCTGCATGAATGCGGCGATCAAGCGCGCCGGCATCTCGGCGGGGGAGATCGACTACATCAATGCTCACGGCACCTCGACGCCGGTCGGCGACGAGATCGAACTCGGCGCCGTGCACCGCCTGGTCGGCAACGCCGCGGCACGCATGTGCATGTCCTCGACCAAGTCCTCGATCGGGCACCTGTTGGGCGCCGCGGGCGCCGTCGAGGCGATCTTCTCGATTCTTGCCATGCGCGACGGTGTGGCGCCGCCAACCATCAATCTCGACAATCCGTCCGTGGAGACCGCGATTGATCTCGTGCCGCATCGCTCGAAAAGGCGCACCATCGACGTGGTTCTGTCGAATTCTTTCGGCTTCGGGGGCACCAATGCGTCGCTCATCTTTCGCCGCCTTATGGATTAAGGCGAGGTCGGGGCGGCGCACCGAACGCGCGTGATTCGCGGTTCCTACCTTTGGCCATATTCCCATTTAATGTGAGTGGGTTCGGCCCTATCCCGCTCGGGAATTCGATCGGAGACCGGCAAAAATGACTTGCTCACGCCTTGGCGGGGCGCGGGGGTCGGGACCAGAATTGGACGCGGTGATAGCGGCTGTGGTGGGCGTGAAGGTGGGGACATAGCCGGTGACTTCGCACAACGCACCGCCCGGGCGCAGCGGCCGCGATTCCGCGCGTCCGGACGCCTCGGCGGACCCTTCCAAGGCCGGGCGGGAGAGCCTCGATCCGTCGCTGCCGCGGTCCACTGCGCCGCCGGCGCCTGCTGGATGTCCTCCTGCAGCGGCTTCGAGCCAACCATTGGCCCAACCAGCGAGCCCAGATCGGCCTGACGCATCGGCTGCGCGCCATCGGATGGCGGCAGGCCTGCCGCCACAGCCCTCGCCGCTTGGGGCGGCAAAAAGTGTCGCGCGCCCCGATCAGCCCGTCGCGGGCTTGGCGAAAGGCATCCTCGGCCTCGATGCTCGCGCGTCCGGCCTGGCAAAAAGCGGGGCGAATCAGCCGGCCGCAGGGACGGTGACCGGCGGTGCGATCGCGCCCAATTCCGAGGGTGCGGCCGCGACCCGCGAGGGAGCTACGCCCGATGCGCCGATGCCTGCGGGGCCAACCTCGGGTAAGGTCGCTCCCGCTGCGCCGTCTCTGCCGATGCCACCGTTCGGCACGGCGCAACCGGCATCGCCCGGACGGGTGGTGCTTGGTGTCGGTGAGCCGGAGCCGCCCATATCCGGGCGGCCGGATGGACTGGGCGGGTCGCTCATGGAGCCCAAACGCATCACGCCGCGCAGCCCGCGCGCGGCGCTTGAGCCCGATCACGTGCCGGTGCTAAGCCGGCCTTCGAGGCGTGCGCGCAACCCGCTGGTGATCGTGGGCAACGCCGTCTTCACCGCGTTGGTCCTCGTCCTCATCGTCGGCGGCGCGGCGGTTGTCTTCGGCAAGAGCCGGTTCGAAGCGCCGGGCCCCTTGCAAGAGGACAAAATCGTCAACATCCCGCCCCGCACCGGCATGATCGACATTGCTGATCTGCTCAACCGCGAAGGGGTGGTGGACGCGAACCGTTTCATCTTCATCGGCGGCGTGTTCGCGCTCAAGGCGCGCTCGGAACTCAAGGCCGGCGAATATCTCTTCCCCAAGCGCGCCAGCATGAAAGACGTGGTGGAAACGATTCTCGAAGGAAAGGTGGTGCAACACCAACTCACCATTCCCGAGGGCCTGACATCGGAGCAAATCGTCGCGCGGCTGCTGGAGAACGAGGTTCTCTCCGGCAACATCAAGGACGTCCCGCGGGAAGGCAGCCTGCTGCCCGACAGCTACCATTTCAACCGCGGCTTCACGCGCGAGCAGATGCTCCAGCGTATGCGCCAGGCGCAAGATCGGCTGGTGCGCGACGTGTGGGATCGCCGCAATCCCAATCTACCGCTCAAGACGCCCGAGCAACTCGTCATTCTGGCGTCCATCATCGAGAAAGAGACCGGCAAGCCCGAGGAGCGCACGCGCATCGCGGCGGTGTTGGCCAATCGGCTAAAACAAAAGATGAAGCTGCAATCGGATCCGACCATCATCTACGGTCTCGTCTTCGGCAAAGGAGCGCTCGGCCATCCGCTTACCAAGAGCGAGATAGCGCAGCCGACGCCCTACAACACTTACGTCATCGACGGCTTGCCGCCCGGGCCGATCGCCAACCCAGGTCGCGCCTCGATCGAGGCCGCCGCCAATCCGGCGCGCACGAAGGAACTCTATTTCGTGGCCGACGGCACCGGTGGACACGCCTTCGCCGAGAGCTACGACCAACACCTAAAGAACGTCGCGCGCTTGCGTGCGATCGAGCAGGACCTCAGAGGAGAGGCGCCGGTCCCGGACGCTCAAACGCCGCCGTCGCCGACACGCGCGGCACCCGCGCCCGCGCAACGGAGCAAGCGCAGCGCGAACGGCTCGTCAAAGGGCGCCGCAGGGCCCGCGCAGTAGAGTCGTTGGATCACGCCGCGTCCTCCGCCCTTGTGACCTCTCTCCCTCGCCGCTAAGGTCCCGGCCCGATTCGATCACCCAAGATTCTTCCGTGGGTAGAGGCCGATGGCGCTCTCGAGCATGACCGGCTTCGCGCGTGGCCACGGCGTGAGCTGCGCCTACAGCTGGGCTTGGGAGCTCAAATCCGTCAATGCCAAGGGGTTCGATTTGCGGCTGCGCCTGCCGCCGGGCTGGGACGCGGTCGAGGGCCCGGCGCGCACTGGCGCAGCACAGGTGCTCGCGCGCGGCACGGTGCACGGCACGCTCACGGTCGAACGGCAGGGGGTCGCGCCCAGCGTGCGCGTCAACGAGCCCGTGCTCGCGGCCGTGCTTGCGACCATCAAGGGCCTCGCTGGGCGCGTGGATGCCGCGGCGCCGCGGCTCGACGGGATCCTGTCGCTCAAAGGCGTGATCGAGGTCATCGACGAGGACGAGCGCGAAGAGGATCGGCGCGCCGCCGAGGCGGCGGTCATCGCCGGTTTCCGGGCAACGGTCGCGGAGTTGGCCGCGATGCGTCGGCACGAAGGCGAGGCTTTGGGGCAAGTTTTGACCCAGCGCGTGCGGGAAATCGCCGTGCTCGCCAAACGCGCGGAGGCCGCGCCCGGACGCCGCCCCGAGGCGATCAAGGCACGCATCGTCGAGCAGGTGGCGATGCTGCTCGATGCGTCCGACCGCTTCGATCCCGATCGGCTGCATCAAGAGGCGATCCTGATCGCCAGCAAAGCCGATATCCGCGAGGAGCTCGACCGGCTCGCGTCCCACGTCGCGCAGATCGAGCGGCTGATCACCGATGGCGGCCCCATCGGCCGCCGACTCGACTTCCTCGCGCAGGAACTCAATCGCGAAGCGAACACGCTGTGCTCCAAGTCGAACGACGTGGAGTTGACCAACATCGGGCTGGAGCTCAAGAGCGTGGTCGAGCAGTTCCGCGAGCAGGTGCAGAATTTGGAATGAGCTGATGACGGCAAGCGGCGGTCACCAAGAGAGCGATGCCATCGCCCGCCGCGGGCTCATGCTGGTGCTGTCCTCGCCCTCGGGCGCGGGCAAGACTACGCTGTCGCGCAAGCTGGTCGCCGCCGATCCAGGCGTCGAGCTTTCGGTCTCGGTGACGACGCGCAAGCAAAGGCCGGGCGAGGTCGACGGCCGCGATTATCATTTCATCGACGCCGCTCGATTCGAGGCCATGATCAAGGGCGGCGAGCTGCTGGAGTGGGCGCACGTATTCGGCCATCGCTACGGCACGCCGCGCGCGCCGGTGGAGGCCGCGCTCGTGCGCGGGCACGACGTTTTGTTCGACATCGACTGGCAGGGGACGCAGCAGCTTCGCGAAAAGGCGGACCGCGATCTCGTCAGTATCTTCGTGCTGCCGCCATCAATGTCCGACCTCGAGCGGCGGCTGCGGCAGCGAGCGCAGGATTCCGATGAGGTGATCCACGCTCGCATGGCCACGGCGGCCGACGAAATGAGTCACTGGGCGGAGTACGACTACGTCGTGATTAATACCGACGTCGATCACGCCTTCGCGCAGGTGCAATCAATCCTGGCGGCCGAGCGCCTCAAGCGCGAGCGGCGGACCGGACTCTCCGAGTTCATCCGCCGGCTGCAGGCGCAGCTGTGACGCCGAATCATCGAATCGTCGGCCGCGGGCGAAGAAGCACTCGCGCGCGTCGTCCCATCGGCATCAATCAGCGCGCGGCAAAGGCCCGCGCGAGAGCGACGAAGCCTTCGACCGGGACGTCCTCGGCCCGGGCGGTTGGCTCGATCCCCGCTGCGTCGAGCAACGCCGACGGATCGGCGCCGAGCGATTTCAGGCTCTGGCGCAGCATCTTGCGGCGCTGGCCGAACGCGGCTTCAGTCACCCGCTCGAGCGCGCGGCGCTCACAGACGAGCGGATTTTCGCGCGGCACCAGGTCCACGACGGACGACATCACTTTTGGTGGCGGCACGAAGGCGCTGGCGGCGACGTCGAAGCGGATGCGCGCTTGGCAACGCCAGCCAACGAGGACGGAAAGGCGTCCGTAGCTCTTGCAGCCGGGGGCGGCGACGACGCGTTCGGCGACCTCGCGCTGGAACATCAGCACGAGCCGGTCGTACCACGGCGGCCACGGCTCGAGCGTGAGCCAGCAGACCAACAGCGCAGTGGCAATGTTGTAGGGCAGGTTCGCAACGACGCGCGCGGGGGCGCTGCCGAGGAGCGGACGCGGATCGAAGTTAAGTGCATCACCGGCAACGATCCTGAGGCGTCCCGGATACCTCGCAGCGATCTCGTCGAGCGCCGCGATCGCGCGGTCGTCGCGTTCGACCGCGATCACCCGGCGCGCGCCTGCGGCGAGAAGCGCACGGGTGAGCCCGCCCGGCCCGGGACCGATCTCGACGGCGTCCACGTCCTCGAGCGGACCCGCCGCGCGCGCGATGCGAGCGGTGAGGTTGAGATCGAGAAGAAAATTCTGGCCGAGCGACTTCTTGGCTCTGAGACCGTGTCGGCGGATCACCTCGCGAAGCGGCGGAAGATCATCGACGGCGCTCATGCGCGAAGCGCGACTGGACGCGAGTGGGGTCGGGACGAGAGCCTCGCGGCAAGCTGAAGAGCAGCGATCAGGCTCGTGGGATCGGCGCGGCCGGTGCCGGCGATATCGAAGGCGGTGCCGTGATCGGGCGAGGTGCGCACGAACGGCAAGCCGAGCGTCACGTTGACCGCATGATCGAAAGCCAGCGTCTTGATCGGGATCAGCGCCTGGTCGTGATACATCGCGAGCGCCACGTCGTAGCTTGCGCGCGCGGCCTGATGGAACAGCGAGTCCGCGGGCAACGGGCCGCGCGCATCGATGCCCTCGGCCTTGAGACGTTCGACGGCGGGACGTACCAGGGTCAGATCCTCGTCTCCGAGCGCGCCATCTTCGCCCGCATGCGGATTGAGGCCGGCGATGGCAAGGCGCGGACGCGCGATGCCGAAGCGCTCATGCAGGTCGCGGGCGACGATGCGGCCGGTCTCGACCACGAGGTCTGCGGTGAGTTTGGCGACGACGTCCTTGAGCGGAAGGTGGATGGTGACCGGCACCACTGCGAGCTCGGGCGACCACAGCATCATCACCGGCCGGACAGCCGCGCCGGTCGATTCCTCGACCAGCTTACCGAGATATTCGGTGTGTCCGGGCTCGGGAAAGCCCGAGCGATAGAGGACGTTCTTGGCGACCGGATTGGTCACGATCGCGGCCGCCGCCCCGGCGCGGACATCGGCCACCGCGCGGCGAATGGCCGCAAGCGCCGCCGGCGCGCTCGATTGATCCGGATGGCCCGGTTCTGCGCTGACTGCCACGCCGATATCGACGACGGGTAGCGCGGTCTTGAAGGCCGTCCAGGCCGCCGCCGGCTCGACCACTGCGATGGTCAAGTCGGGCGCGATCCGCCGCGCGCGTTGCGCGACAAATGTCGGATCGGCCAGGAAATAGAAGGGCGTGAGGTTGAGCTCGGCGCGCCGGCGCCACGCCGCCAAGGTGATGTCGGGTCCGATCCCGGCCGGCTCGCCCAGCGTCAGCGCCAAAGGCCGTGCCATTACACGCTTAGCCTTACTTGTATTCCAACATCGCGCCGCGACGTAGCTCTTGCAAATATTGCTTGGATCGCTGCTCGTAGCGCTCGGCCATGATGGTGTCACGGGCCTGGCGCCTAACCAAGGTGTTGTCGGCCGCCGACTCTTTCTTGGCGCAGATCGCGAACATCTCGACTCCGAACTTGGTGACTTCGGGCGGCGTCAATCGGCCGACCTCGATGCCGTCGAGCACTTTGCGCAGTTCCGCCGGAATGTCAGCCGAGCTGCGAATGACCTGCTCGCGCACGGCGACATCCTTGAGGGCGCGGGCAAAGGTAATGCCGTCATCGCAACCCTGAAAACGGCTGCGCAGAGCTTCCGCCTCGCGCTTACGCCCCTCGACCAATGTGTCGGGCGATCCGGCCGGGACGAAGAAGAGGATCGGGCGTAAGGTGTAGTCATAGCTGACGGTATCGTTGGATTTCGATTCCACCGCCGTGAGAATATCCTTGTCGCCGATCTGCAGGCTGGACTGGTATCGCCCGCGCACGAGTTGCGACCAGGTGATGTCGGCCTTGATGCGCGCCTTGAGCGTGGCGGTGTTGACGCCTGACTTGGCGAGCTGCTCGGTCAATTGCTCGGGCGTCATTCGCATGCGGCTCGCCATCGAGGCAAAGGCGGTATCGACTTCGGAACTGGGTATGTCCAGTCCGAATTTCTTGGCCTCGCGCACCTTGAGCTTCTCGTTGATCAGCTCATCGAGGATCTCTTGACGTGCAGGAGGCTTGTGCGTCGATAACTGATTGAGCTTACTGCGCTGCTCGATGTCGAGTGCCGTGATCGGCTCGCCGTTGACGATGACCACCACCTGCTGGGCGCTGGCGGCGGTTGCCAGCATCGACGCGCCGAATACGAGCATTACGGCGGTCACCAGTTTGCGGCAGGTCGTGAACCTCTCGAACATCATGGCTTCGTCCGCTTCCTCGCCCATGAGAGCCGGCACCTTGCTTGTCGCTCGCGCGCCGTGATCCTTCTCCAGTTCAGCCGTTCACCTCAACGCGCGCGTGGCTAATGCGTGCTGCCGAATACCCCGGGGTTGATGGCGGGGGCGCCCTGGGTCTGGGTGCTCGTGGTTCCGCCAAGCGTGCGCAAGCTCAGCTGCATCATGTAGCTGTGGTTGACCGTCACACTGCCGCTATACGCATAGCTTGTAATGTAGTTCAGGGCCAAGATGAGGCAGTCGTCGATATATCCGAGGCCGACCAGCGGCCGAAGCTGGCGACGGTTTCGAGCTCGGTGCGCTGAAGCGTGAAGTCGTCCTCGGCGAAACGGAACCGCGAGGTGAAGGTCAGTAAAGCGTTCGGCTGGTACGACGCGCGCGCCACGTAGTCCGACTGCCTGCTATCAAGACCGCTGTCGAGGCCGGTATTGGTCGTGCCGCCGAGCGTAAAGGAGTTCAGTCCGTAGATCTGGTAGGACTGGCCGAACAGAAGGTTGACGTTTCCGCCCTGATTGAACTGGGCGGTATATTGGATGCCCGCGTTCGCCCGGCCGCCCCCTTCCACGCGGTCCCAACCGGAAAACTTGTTCACCTTGAACAGATTTGAATCGTCGAAAATCAGGCTTTGCGCATCCTCATTGGGGAACGAGCCGACGAAGGTCTCGTTCGGCCGGAAGATAAGCTGGGCGATCGGCTCCACCGTCTGCGTGCCCCAGGACTGCACGTTGATGAGCGGATAGCGGTATTCGAGGCCGGCGACCGGCATGACGCGCCCGACATCGCTCTGGCCGACATTGATGAAATTGGAGACGCCCGACTGATTGGAGACGTCCATGTCGGCAAAATCCGCGCGGACGCCGAAGAAGGGGGTGAACATCTGGCCCCAGGAGTCGATGATGGTGCGCTTCCAATTCCACTCGGTGGACGCTCGGGTGTAGGTGCCGGGGACGCCGCGCAGCAGGCAGTTGTTCGAGTTGATGACCGCTGGATCGGCGGTCCGGGCGCAGAGCGCGCCGTTGAGCGCCGCCTGCGAAATCGCGTCGAAGTTGGCGGTCTCGCGGGAGATGCTGGTCAAATTGTTGTGGAAGCTGAGTTCGCCGCCGAATATCGGGCTGTTGAAGACATAATCATGATCGACGACCGGGTGCACGATCGGGAGCTGGCCCTGGTCGTCCAAGGGTGAGAGGCCATAGAAGTAGAGCGTGCGGGCATCAAAGTAACTGCGGTCGCCGCGACCCGCGAGGTAGAGCTGGGACAAGGCGAAATCCGGGACGTACTTGATCAAATTCGTTATTTGAACGTTTCGGATCAGACCGTAATCGTAGAGATAGTTCTTGTCCGTAAGCACCGTTCCGTCCCAGCCCCACACCCATTTGTCGGAAAGATTGAACTGGCCCGATGTTTCCAGGCTGCCGCGGAAGTCGAGATAACCGGGCGTGTTCAAGAACAGCTCTTTGTCGAGCTGGAAAATACCCGTGGCGCGAATGCTGTAGGCACCGTCAACCAGCCGTTGGCGCCACTCGCCTTGCAGCAAGGGGCCCTGCTTGGTCGTGATCATGGGCGCGAAAGTAAAGTCGTAGTCGGGCGCGAGCACCCAATAGTAGGGGACCGTGACCCCGAACCCGTAGATCGAGCTGGTGCTGTAGGTTGGCGTGAGCACGCCGGTCTTCTTCTTCACCGTCGGATCGGGTGCCGACATGTAGGGCATGTAAGCCAATGGGACGCCGACAAATTCGAGCCGTGCGTCCTCGAAGTACAGCATCTTCTCGTCTTGATCGTGGATGATCCGCGCTGCCTTCACCTGCCATTTCGGCGGTTTCTTGGGATCCTCTATGCACGGCTCGCAGGCGGTATAGACGCCATTATGGAAGATGGTGAAATTGCCCGAACGCTCCGCGCGCGGCGCGGCGAAGCGAGTCTGCTCGGGCGCATCGAGTCTCAGGGAATCCACGAAGCCGTCGCGATAGTCGTCGCTGAGGTCCATGATTTCGCCGCGAGTGACCGTGCCGTCACCTTCGGTCAGCTGCACATTTCCTTCGGCATGCAGGCGCTTAGTTTTCTGGTCATAGATCACGTAATTGATCTCTTCGGCGCGAACGAGCATCTGCTCCTGCGAACGTTCGGGCCTGACGGGTGGCTTCGGCCGCGCCGGAAATGCCAGCTGTGCCAATGCCGGCGGCACGCCGGCCGCGCCGGCGACGACCGTGGCGGCGGCCGCAAAAATCACCCCCGCCGCCCACCACGTGCGGCGGCGCGACAGGCGCGAATGGGTAGCAGGCCGCGCCATCACCCGTCCTCCTGGAAGAGGAGCGCAATCAGGCCCGTCACGCTGCCGACGGCGGGAGGCAATCCTGCCGCCGCCAGCGGGCCCATCAGTCCGGCTTTGCTCAAGTCTCCGGTGACCTTCGACAAGATGTAGAGCAGAAAGCCAGCGCCGATGCCGCCCAGCACGATCTTCTGCACGCCCCCGAAGCGGAAGAAACGCAAACTGACCGCCGCGGCCAGAAGCACCATCGCCACGAGATAGAAGGGCTGTGCCAACAGTTGATAATATTGCAGTCGATAACCAGCGGCGGCCAAGCCTGCGCTTTCGGCGTGATCGATATACGACGACAGTTGCCAGAACGGGACGGTCTCGGGCGTGGCGAAGCTTTCTCCAACCTGCACCGGCGTCAGGCTGGTCTGAAGGAGGAAAGTCTCGCGATCCGACGGCGCTGTTCCACTGGCGTAAAATCTGGCGTCTTCGAGCCGCCAGTATCCCGATTCGAGGGTGGCGCTTTTGGCTTCAATGCGGTCACGGAAGTGGCCGGCGGCGTCGAAGCGGAAGACGCTCACGCCGCCCAATTCGATTCCTTGTTGGCGGCTTGTTTTCGCGTTGATGACCGACTGGCCGTCCTCGCTGCGTTGGCGTAGCCAGAAACCGCGGCCGGTGGTGCGGAAGCCGCTGTCCCGGCCGGACAGATCGGCTTCAAGGCGCGTCGAATGCTCGCGCAAGTTCGCCGAGATCGGATTATAGACCGTCGTCAAGACGAGCCCGATCAAGGCGGCGATGACGAGGGCGGGTGCGATGAATTGCCAAGCTGAAATTCCCGCCGCCCGCGCGACCACGAGCTCCAAGCGACGCGACAAATTCAAATAGCAGAACATCGCGCCGACCAGGACTGCGAAAGGCATCACGCGCTCGGTGATGAAGGGCACGCGAAAGAGCGTGATCTGGGCGATGAGCAAAGCGGAGACGTCCTTGATATCCGCGGAGCGCCGCAACAATTCGAGAAAATCGATCATCGCGGTCAGCACCAACGTCCCCGCGAACACGGCAAGCACCGCCGAGAGGAAGCGCCACCCGAAGTATCGCGAGAGCGTCCCGGTGATCATGGCGCTTGTCCCATCAGGGCGTTGGTGCGCTGAGCAATGCGCTCCATGAGCGCGGTGATTGCATTGGCGACGAAGGCCGGCGGCTCGATGATGACCCCGCGCGAAATGGCGATATAGCCCAGCACGAATGCCGCGGTCAGAGCGAGGTAGGGAAGCGCCAGGACAATCGGCGTGTGCACTCCTGCGATCATGCCGACGAAGCCCAATCCTCGCAGCGCCGCCACCACGCTGATCGCGCCCATGAGCGACATGGTGCGATTCTGCCGCGTCGTGCGCGGCGCGCCGAGATAGGCGTAGGTCATCACCACGAAGGCGAGCGGGTAGAGGGGCGCCGTGACCCGGTCGTGAAATTCGGCACGGATTTGATCCGGCTCGTCGGAAAACGTCATGTTGGTCAACGCAGGATTATAAAGCTCCCACAGATATCGTTCCCGCACCGAATATTTCAGGCTCTGGTTGCTGTTCGAGAGCCAGGACAGGTCGAACCCGTAACTGTTGAACAGCACCAGCGCGGGATCGCGCTGCCCGGTCTCGTGCCGCTGCACGCTGCCGTTCTCGAGCACGAGAAACAGGCCGCGGTCGTTTTTTACGATGTCGCCCTGCTCGGCCAGGATGCTGGCTCGTTCTTTCGGGTCGCGCTGATCGTCGATGAAGATGCCGAGCAATTGTCCGTTGGGACGCCGCTCGCGAATGTGGAGCGTAAGCCGCTCTTCCAATTTGATGAAACGGCCGGGCTGCACGATATTGGAGACCAGGTCGGCGCGAACTTCGGTCGCCCAGCGCCGCAGCTCGCGCAGTCCCCACGGTGAGACATAGGTGCTGATCGCGGCAACGAGCAGGGAGACGACGATCCCGGCCGCCAGGAAGGGGCGGAATAGAACCCATGGCGGCATTCCGGCCGCATTCATCACGATGAGTTCGGAATCGTTGCCCAACTTGTTGAGCACGTGCGCCACCGCGATCATCAGTGCGATCGGCGCGATGATCAGGACGAGCAGCGGAATGATGAGGCCGGTGATGCCGATGAAGACGAAGATGCTTTGGCCCTGATTCGTCATCAGGTCGATGTCGCGCATCGCCTGCGTGATCCACATGAGCGCGGTCACGCTGGCGCAAATGACCAGGAACGCACCGAGCGTGGTGCGAAAAATATACCGGCCGATGGACCCCATCCGATTTACGCGTCCCCGCTCGCGGCAAAACGTCGGTGCGCCGGGCCCCCGATGCCCGCAGCGGCGCGCCGATGCTATACCCACCCCTTTTACCCTCTATTTGATCCGGCAACAAAGTGGCTTGGCCAAGGCAAAGCCTTTGAGTATGCACAACAAAACGTTAATCTGGATCGTGTGTCGCAGCGGCCACAGGCGCCGGCGAAGCAAGCCCTTGCGAGCCCTCACCGGGCCGGCCTGCGAGGAGGTGCTTTCGGGGGCGCCCCCGCGACGCCTTCTGCGGCCTTCCACCGACCCGTCTCGACCCCGCTCGGCGGTGCAAGGGGGTGCAAAAAACGCCCCATTTCACGTCTTTGTGCGCGTACTCGCAAATAAGTTCGCGCAATCGGCGCAAGCTTGATTGCGTCCGCAAAAGCGGCTTCCACTTTGCGGCGAGTCGAGAGGAGGGGCCTCATGTCCGGCCGCCTGAAGCTTGAATTTGCTCCCGTTGCCGCGCCCGCCAAGGGTGTACTTGTCCTGTTCTGTGAGGACGGGGTCAAATTCGGCTCCGCCGCGCGCCGCGCGCTCGGGCCGACCGGCGATCTGGTGGGGCGAGCGGCGGCAGCCGATCGGTTCAAGGGCAAGAGCGGTTCGGCGCTCGATCTCGTCGCGCCGCCCGGGCTCGACCTGTCGCGTCTTGTCATCGTGGGCGTCGGCAAGGCCCGCGACCTCAAGGCTCAGGATTTCGTCAAGCTCGGCGGCATCGCCATGGGCAAGATCCCGGCGGCGGCGAGCGAGGCCACCCTCATCGCCGACCTGCCCGGGGGCGCCGTCAAGCCCGAGCGGGCCGCCGACATGGCGCTCGGCGTGCAACTGCGCGCCTATGCCTTCGAGCGTTACAAGACCAAGCGCAAGGACGACGAGGAGAAAGCGGCCAAGGTCAAGGTCACGATCGCGGTTGCAGGCGTTGCGGCGGTGGAGAAGGCGTTTGCCGCGCGCGCCGCCGTCGCCGACGGCGTGGCGATTGCGCGCGATCTCGTCAATGAACCGGCCAATGTGCTCTACCCGGAAGAATTCGCCCGCCGCGCCGGCAGTTTGAAAAAACTCGGCGCCGTCGTCGACGTACTCGGCGTCAAGGAGATGAAGAAGCTCGGCATGAACGCGCTGCTCGGCGTTGGACAGGGCTCCGAGCACGAGAGCCGCACGGTCATCATGCGCTGGAACGGCGGCAAGCGCGGCGCCGCACCGCTCGCCTTCATCGGCAAAGGCGTCTGTTTCGATACCGGCGGCATTTCGATCAAACCCGCGGCCAGCATGGAGGACATGAAAGGCGATATGGCGGGAGCCGCGTGCGTGGTCGGCCTCATGCATGCGCTCGCCGCGCGCAAAGCGAAAGTCAACGTGGTCGGCGCGATCGGTATCGTGGAGAACATGCCCGACGGCAGGGCGCAACGCCCCGGCGATATCGTCACCACGATGTCGGGGCAGACCATCGAGATCATCAACACCGACGCCGAGGGCCGGCTCGTGCTCTCCGACTTGCTCCATTATGTGAACAAGCATTTCAAACCGAAGTTCATGATCGACCTCGCCACTTTGACCGGCGCGATCATCGTCGCGCTGGGGCAGGAATATGCCGGTTTGTTCGCCAATGACGACAAGCTCGCCGAACGGCTCGTCAAGGTCGGCAACGAAATCGGCGAGCGGGTATGGCGAATGCCGCTTGGGCCGGAATATGACAAGATGATCGATTCGAAATTCGCCGACATGAAGAATACCGGTGGGCGCCATGGCGGCGCCATTACGGCGGCGCAGCTGTTGCAGCGATTCGTCGACAAGACGCCATGGGCGCATCTCGACATCGCCGGCACTGCCATGGGCTCGCCGCAGAGCGAGATCAATCGCAGCTGGGGCTCCGGCTTCGGCGTGCGGCTGTTGGACCGGCTGGTGGCCGAATACTACGAGAAGTGATGCGATGTCCGCTGGCTGGGAAGCGGGGAAGTCGGTGCGCGGGGTACGATGGCACAATGACGGAAATCGTATTTTACCAGTTGCAGCGTCAGCCGCTTGAGCGTGTGCTTCCCACGCTGATCGAAAAATCGCTCGAGCGCGGCTGGCGCGTGGTGGTGCAGGCGGCTTCGGAAGAACGGGTCGAGGCGCTCGACGCGCACCTGTGGACCTTTCGCGACGACAGCTTCCTCCCGCACGGTACCTGGCGCGAGGCCGAGGCGAGTGAGCAACCGATCCTGCTCACGCTCGACGGCGATAACCCGAACGGCGCGGCGGTGCGCTTCCTGATCGATGGCGCGCCGATGCCCACGGATGCCGACGCTTATCAGCGCATCGTGCTCATCGTTGACGGAGAGGATCCCGACGCGGTCGCCGCCGCGCGCGCGCGCTGGAGCGAGGGCAGGGCGAAGGGCCTCGATGTCACCTATTGGCGGCCGGACGAGGAGGGACGCTGGCAGCGGTTGGGATGAGTGGTGTCGAACGCCTCACTGCCGACGCTCTGCTAGCGCCATTGCCGTCATTGCGGAAAAGTGTTGGAATATCGCCGCCGCCAGCCGCTGGGGCGGAGGGGAAGACGCGCATGTCCCTGCTCATCGTCTACGTCGTGTTGATGATCACGGGGGATTTCGTTGCCTATCTTATCGGGCTCGTAATTGAACGAAACGCGCCGGTGGCAAGCCTGCCGGCCTTCCTGGCGATGTATTTTCTGTTTCTATGGGTCGCCTGGGTCATCGCGGTCAGGATCACGCAGCCGAGGGCGCGGCCTCAATAAGCTTGTTCTCAACGTGAGTCTCGCGCATCGTTGCCATCGGCGAACCGCGGTCGAACGGCCCCAAAATCGGCACGTTAGGCGGCAAAAACACCTATTGATCAAAGTGATGATGCTGACGCAAAATCTCGGCTGCTGGGCGCGTCGGTCGAGGCCGGTTGCCGGGGTCAGGGCCGTGGCGATGCAACGAGTGAACCAAATTGTGTTGCGCACGATTGCGATGGCGACGCTCGCCTGCGCCATGGCTGCATGCTCGTCCGATCTCAGCTTGAACGGCGTCACGCTTGTTCCCAAGCCCGAAACTTTGCTGCGCAAGCCGGATTGGACAACTTTTTCGGGTGGCAGGAACGACTTCGAGCTGCGGCCGGTGACCGCGGCGGATCTCGTCAGTGCCGAGGGGCAATGCAACAGTCGAGGCGGGGAAGCCGCAGCCGACCCGACCGCCACGGGGGCGGCGGTTGCCGGCGGCATCGCGCTGCAGATGACAGAATGCGACGTGGTGCGGCGCGCCGGCCCGGTCGAAAAGATCGATATCGGCTCCGATGAGCGCGGCGAGCGCGCCGTGACGCTCACCTATCTCCGCGGGCCTTGGCCGGGCGTTTATCGCTTCGCGGGCGGGCGTCTGGTGTCGATCGAGCGTGCCCCGGGTCCACCGCCCGCGCCGGCGAAGCCGCAGAAAGGGACCGCGAAGAAACCCACCGGCACGTGATCGAGCTTGAGATATCGGAGGTCAAGTGTGAGAACGCGATCGGTGGCTCTGTTGCGGCTTCGTGATCGCTGATTGCTGGTGCCGGGCTCCTGCTTTGAGCGTTGCGCTCGCTTCGAGTCCTCCTTCGCTTTGGTGAGCATCCTCGCAGTGTCAGCGCGCGGTAGCGAAGGCTGCCGCGGACGCGGGTCGGATCTGCCCCGCGTTGCAAGCGACACCGGCCTTCGTTCGCTGCCGGTTGCGCATCGTCGTCGGCAGCGCCAATCTTGCGCCGGGCGGACCGGAGCAGCCGCCAAGATGGAGGTTTGGCATGTGCATTCCCGGATGTCAGGAAGCGGTGCGGCATGCGCTTTCGCGGCGCGGCTTCTTCAAGGGAGCGCTCGCCGCCTCCTTCGCCGCCACGGCAGTGGCGCCGGAGATGGCGCTCGCGGCGCCCGCGCGCAGGTTCACCTCGGTGGTCGATTTGACCCACACCATGTCGCCCGAGTTCCCGACCTTCTTCGGCATGCCGGGAATTGAGATGGACAAGAAATTCGAACTCAAGAAGGACGGGTTCAATCTCTATTGGTGGCGGATCATCGAACACGCCGGCACGCACTTGGACGCACCGATCCATTTCTCGGAGTCCGGTGCCACGGCTGAAAAAATTTCCGCGGACACGCTGGTCGTGCCGCTCGCGGTGGTCGACGTGGCGGCCAAGGCGGCGCAGAACCCCGACTACTTGCTCACGCGTGAAGATCTCGCCGACTGGGAGAAGAAGCACCGTCGGCTGCCGGACAATTGTTGCGTCGCGATGCAATCCGGTTGGGCGCAGCACGTGGGCAACCCGGCCAAATTCGCCGGCAAAGATGGCGCCGGCGTCTTCCACTTTCCCGGCATCAGCCCGCAGGCGGCCGAATGGCTGATGAAGGAGCGCCAGGTCTTGGGTTTAGCCGTCGACACGCTGTCGCTCGATCATGGTCCGTCGAAGGATTTCAAAGTTCACTACGCGTGGTTGCCGTCGGGCCGCTGGGGGTTGGAAAACGTCGCCAATCTCGACAAGGTGCCGCCCTCCGGCGCTATGCTGGTGGTGGGACTGGCGAAGGTGAAGGACGCAACTGGGGGTCCGGCGCGTCTCATCGCGCTCGTCTGACGGATGGCGGCGGCGCGATTGCGAGGAGTCGAGCCGCTTGATCGCGATCGAGGCGCCTGTGACATGAGCCGTCACTTTCAACTACAATGAAATCAATCCACGTGGTGAACAGCAAAACGTTCTTTAGTGAAATCGAACATGAAGCCTGGTTCTCGGAGTTCTTGGGTCATGGGCCGAGCGGCCACCACAGCCGCGAAGGTCGCCCGAACTCGCCCTATGTGGGGTAATTCCTGAACGCCGGCCAGTAGCCCGCAGCCGGGGCTGCGGCGGTCATCGAAAACTGCGCGCGCCCAGAACGCGTCGACCCGCAACGAAAACCCCGGCCTCGCGCCACGAGACCGGGGCTTTTGCCTGCATCTTAAGACAGTGCTCGGCGGTCCATTAGTAGCAGACGTACACCCTGCCGAGGCCAGGCACCCAACGCCAGCAGCTCGGTCCGAGCACCACGATGCCGCCGAAGCCGCCGCCCCAGTAGCCATGGCCCCAATGGCCGTGATGGCCGCCACCCATGCCCCCACCCTTGCCGCCGCCGGCGGAAGCTTCGGTCGGGATGAGCGCGGCGGCGCCGATGGCGGCGACGGTGGCGACAGCGAAAATCGTCTTGCGGATCATGGGTCTCTCCTGGTTTTTGATGGATGTGTTCTCACATCCTGCCTGTCAGTCGGGCGAACGATCCGTCGGGTTCAATGGCGGGTGGATAAAAAACCGGCGCAAAATCGTGCGGCCAAGGAAGAGCCCCCGGATAGGTTACGTGAGCCGGGGGTTTTTCGCTCCGCTGGAGCGGGAGCGCCGCATGTCGTTGCCGTTTGGCTTGTGCCGCAAGGCTGCGCTTGTATCGCGAGCGCCTTCGTCACGCCTTGCCGCGCTACGGCACGGTCGCTATAAGCCGCCGCGAACGGCTCTCCTGCGTTTTCCTCCTTGAAGACCAATCCAATGGCGATCGAGCGTACCTTTTCGATCATCAAACCCGATGCCACCGCCCGCAATTTGACCGGTGTGATCAACGCTATGATCGAGGGCGCAGGCTTGCGCATCATCGCGCAAAGGCGCACGCGCATCAGCCGCGAGCAGGCGGAAACCTTCTATGCGGTCCATCGCGAACGGCCGTTCTTCCGCGAGCTCGTCGAATTCATGAGCTCCGGACCCGTCGTCGTGCAAGTGCTCGAGGGCGAGAACGCCATCGCGAGGTATCGCGAGATCATGGGCGCGACCGACCCCGCCAAGGCAGCTCCCGGAACGATCCGCAAGATCTATGCAAAATCGCTAGGCGAGAATTCGGTGCACGGCTCGGATGCTCCCGACACGGCGCAACAGGAAATCGCTCAGTTTTTTTCCGGCAACGACATCGTGGGATGAGGCGACGGCTGCGCGTGGCATTTGGCGCGCTGGTCAGGCCATGGGTTTGGCTTGTAGATTAGTCCGGCGTAGGGGGCGGGCCATCGAGACTATCTGCCCGCGCGCGGGGAGAGCGAAAGGGACGTCCAGTGGGTTCGATCGCACAAATGATGGACCCGGCCACGTGGCTCGCCATGGTCACGAGCGGCTGGAGCGAGATCGGCCAGGCCGACTTTTGGGTGCGCCTGCTGCAGATCATGTGGATCAACATCCTGCTGTCCGGCGACAACGCGGTCGTTATCGCGATGGCGTGCCGCGGGCTTCCCCATCGTCAGCGTGTGTGGGGTATGATCCTGGGCGCGGGTGTCGCCGTGCTGCTGCGCATCATCTTCACCGTTTTCGTAGCTACGTTGATGCTGCTGCCATGGCTCAAGATCGTGGGCGGGCTCGCGCTGTTCTACATCGCCGCCAAACTGCTGGTGCCGGATGACGCAGACGAGGACGAAACCGAAGCAACGGAGCACCTCTGGCGCGCGGTGCAGATCGTCGCCATCGCCGACATCATCATGAGCCTCGACAACGTGATCGCAATCGCGGCCGCCGCCAAAGGCAACATGGCGCTGCTGGTGATAGGCCTCGCCATCAGCATCCCGTTGATCGTGGCCGGCGCAGCGCTGATCATGGCGCTGCTCGACCGCTTTCCGATCCTGGTGTGGGCTGGCGCCGCGCTGCTCGGCTGGATCGTCGGCGAGGTCATCGCTACTGATCCGGTCATCCAAGGCTACCTCGAGCCCCGGTTCGGCGCCGAAGGGTTCCACTACATCGTGCTGTTTGCGGCCCTGCTCGGCGCGATCCTAGTTCTGGTCGTGGGCGGCTTGTGGCGCCGCTCGAAACTGGCCGCGCACGCCGAGAAGGTGGGGGTGGCGGAGTAGCGCTCGATCGGCGATTGGCGGCCAGTGGTCAGCGGGCGGAATAGAACATGTCTCCGATCACTGACGCTGATGACCGTCGCCTCGACCAGCTACAGCTCCCAACCGAGCTTGCGGTCGAGTGAATAGGGGCCGCCGCCGCGCAAGGCGATGGCAAAAAGGATGAGGCCCCAGAACAGCGGGTATTCCCATCCGCCCCTCGACCACGCGAAGCCTTGCGGCCAGTGCGCGACGAACGTGATGACCGCGAACTCGATGGCCGCCGCCGCCGCGATGAAGCGCGTGAACAACCCGAGCATGATCAGCACCGCGCCGACCGTCTCGAGAAAGAAGATCGCATAGGCGGCATAGATCGCAGGCTCGATCCCGCGGCGCGCCATGCTGCCCACGGCGAAGGCATCGATGGTGGCGGCAAAGCCCTTCTCCGCCATCGGCATCATCTTCATGATCCCATGGACCAGCAGCATTCCACCCGCCGTGAGGCGCACGACCAACCACGAGAGGTCACGGGTATGCGAATAGAACGAAGCGAGCGGTGGGATGATCGGCTTCGGCTCGCCTGCCGACACAACGCGTGAATCTGTTATCGTGCTCATGGTTTCCCCCTTGTTGGCATTGAGGCTGGTAATCGATCATAACACCAAACAGGGCGCGGAATTTCCGCGCTTTTTGCACCACGACCGCGCCTGGATCCGTCGGAAACCGCCCGATCGATCAAGCGCCTCCCAATCCATGCGGCGAATCGATGCAAGCGACGCATTCTAGAACCACGGCGGAACGAATTGTCGGGAATTCCGAGCAGTTGCAGGTCGAGGTGTTTGGCGACTTTTTCGGGCATCGCAGGGGTGCCGGCGGTCGCCCGCGCATACGCATGCCGCGTCACAAGCCTTGCTAAGGCCGCATTTTTCGTATTTCTTGTGCCACAATTCGGATTTTGGCCGCTCCGGCCGCTGCGTGCCGAGAGGCCGCATTCGTTTCGGATCTTCCCAAAACCCGGGTTGTGGCGCGGTCCGCAGCGATGCGGTTGCGTGTCGCTCACTTCGAGACTTCACTGACTAGGAGACAGACGATGCAAAAGGGCACCGTCAAATGGTTCAATCCAACTAAAGGCTACGGGTTCATTCGGCCTTCGAGCGGAGAAAAGGACGTCTTCGTCCACATCTCGGCGGTCGAGCGCGCTGGTCTCAGCACGCTCAACGAAGGTCAGACTGTCGAGTACGAGCTCGTGACCAATCGCGGCAAGACATCGGCGGAGAATCTCAAGGTGTCCTGACGCGGCGGGAAGTCCGGTCACTCGGCCAGCGAGTTTTCCCGTAGCCCCCGGCCTTGCGCCGGGGGTTTGTTTTTGGAGCGGACGGGCGGAGAACCGAAAAGGAATTTCCTATTCGCTTGCATCCTGCGCCGCGGGAACGATCAACGCCCCCTCGGCCGGATGAGTCCCTTCGATCAGGCAGCGGCCGCCGATCATCTTGACTCGCCCCTCGGCCAGGAGCCGGAGCGCCAGCGGGTATATTCGATGCTCGACCTCAAGAAC
>WNFX01001337.1_pt1 | contig 32118 bp, 35 predicted proteins | sample 5400111 | NCBI WGS metagenome assembly WNFX01 (sample SAMN13153363, study PRJNA577476) | soil metagenome | isolation source: 40 cm soil or saprolite under grassland replicate 1 | place: USA:California | collected 2016-06-15 | reverse complement strand
TCAATACCGATGCTAAGAAAAGTACCTTCATTAATTCCTCTCTTTATCAGTTGTCTATCTAACGCGCTATCAAGGTAGCTGTTACCATTACTTGTTCGCATCGTGGTGTGCTCTGATTTATAGATTGTTTGCTCATATAATCTATAAGAGGAAGTATCTTATTTACTATAGCATTTTCCCTACTCCCACAACACATCTGACACAAGTAGCTTTTGTCACACTACCAATGCTTCTGCCAATGTTAGGTTGCTTGCCTCAGGTGTGCGCAGGTATGAATCGAATGATGTCATATACGTCCACCTTGATACCTTCACTATGAAATATGTATGAATACTGCAGAGGTAAATTGCAGATCATAAATTTGACCACTCTACTTTCGAGCCGTAAGTCATGACGGTACGTTTATCTACAATTTGATATATAGTGCTTCCATGTCAATGAATAGAGATGAATTGGCTGGAAAAGATGTTACTTTTGATAAGACAGATAACAGAGAAAGGATAAAACACACTAAACGATCGGTTCTTAAAAGAATAATTCTTCTAGGAATAATACTTGCAATCACACTAAGTATCAGTACGTCATTGCTTGGACCTCTAATTCCTACTGAATATTTGATGTATGCTCAGATAGCACAGTTTGCTTTAATAGGTTATTTTGTTATTGAAATAATTAGCAATTCAGCTAGCAGAATAGCAACAGCTGCACGACAATCCAACCAGACGGCAAAATCAATAAAGAGCCTTATTAGAATTCTTGGCTCCATAATTGTTGTTGCTATTATAATATCTTTCCTCAGTCAAAATCCTGCTTTAGCGGCAATAATTGGTACCATGTCCGGGGTGGTGATTGGTTTTGCTGCCCAAAATGTGATCGGAAATATGATTGCAGGAATGTACTTAATACTAACTAGACCATTCAAAATTGAAGATAGAATTACAATCCTAGGAAATACTGGTAAAGTCACTGATATAAGCTTGTTATACTGCAAACTCCTACTGGATACCGGAGACACTGTGCTTGCTCCAAATTCAATATTAATAACAACGTCGATAATATTGCGAGAAGAAAAAAAATCTAATGTACCTGCTTCTTTGTATATTCATTAAGAAACGAGTCTTAGATGATCTTGTTGTTTATGCAAGGTGGAAGAATTTTCAGCACTAACATCATTCTAGATGTCGGGACAAGGCTAGAACGAACCCTGTTTACTTTGAGGAGATTGTGAAAACTCCGTTGACTACTTATGGACCTAATTCGTTAGATCCTAAACGTGTTTTTAGAGTTGGTGTAGACCAATGGAACAACCATCATCTTTTTTGAGATCGAATGCTATTCTATTTAGAATAAAGAATTAGTACAATTCTATCAATTTAATATGAATAATCACAATGATGAATATTCTGATTGAATTTTTGCACCTGCTTATACCGATATAGTAAAAAATATAATCTAAAGATTAAAAAGCATATCAAATCAGATATATTGCTTTAGATTAAATAATAGTAAAGTGAACACTAGGAACAGAAAGAAAATTGGCCAGCAGTACGAATTATTACTATTATGCTGCAGCCGCTGCCACTGCAATAGCTGGGATATTGCATCTTGTATTAGCTGCTAATTTGATTGTTAGAGGTCCGCTTTTCGGTATATTTTTTTTGATAGCAGGTATAGCTCAGCTATTTTGGGCATTACCTATGGCTAAGAGATGGGGAACGATGTGGTATTATGTAGGAATTGCTGGCACAATAGTATTGATAATAATATTCTTTGTTACAAGGGTTCCAAATCCAATTACAGGAGGAAGAGCATTAGCAACTAATAGTATGGGAATAGTAATAGAGATATTTCAATTCATATACATAGGATTAACTGTGTTTATATTGACAAGGCAGCGAAGAATGACTGATAATCAAAAAGAACAACTAAAATAATTGAATAATGCCTCTACCTACTGACTCTGAAATGTATAAGGCTGAGTTTTGCTGTGTAATAAATTCGAAAAAGAGGAAGTAGCAGGATCTCTTGAACAGCAATGTTACAATGGAGAATGAAGTTCGAGCTAAAGCGCTAGAGTTTAGTCATTCATCAAAAAATTACTAAATACTTGATGGCTTTCTGCTATCTCTAGAATATATAGTTGAGCCATTGATCACTTTTCCTCTATTAGAGAAACGTGAGCCATGACATGTACAATCAAATGATTTTTCTAAATTATTCCATGTCACAGGGCAACCCAGATTCTATTCTAGCTTTGTAGACGGCTAGTAGGCTACTTTTTCTCTTCTGCTAGATGTTCTCAACCTTCCAATATCGTACCTTCTTCTTTTCCAAGAGATGTTACTATTTTTATTTGAGGCTTCTGAATTCTTAGAATTGAATTGTATTTGTTCCCTTTTGTATCAGAACCCTACAATAAGAAAGTTAAATTGGTAATGATGTACATAATACATTTTTAGTAGAAGGTAAAAATATACAACATACCTTACAAGTTCTTGGAGCACAATGGATACTATATTTCTTGCTGGAACTGCTGGCTCAGGAAAATCTCTTCTTACTTCCAGATTACTTCAATGGTATAAGGACAATAAATCATTCCCAATAAGCCTAAATCTAGATCCTGGGGCTTTAAATTTACCCTACAAGCCTGACGTAGATGTCAGAAATTACATCAACTTAGATACATTGATGGAAAGATATGAACTTGGACCTAATGGCTCTCTGATTATGGCAAACGATATGATAGCAACTAGACTAGACGAGATTCAAAACGAAGTAGATAGCCTCAATCCGGATTATGTTATAGTAGACACTCCTGGACAGATCGAATTATTTGCCTTTCGAGCTAGTGGTCCATATTTTGTGTCAAATTTCCAATCGGACAACAAGGTAACATTGTTTATGTTTGACGGCGTGCTGGTATCTTCTCCTATCAACTATGTTTCTATTGCATTACTTGCGTCTTCAGTAAGGTTAAGGTTAAAGATTGGACAAATTAACGTCCTAACAAAACGAGATTTAATTATTGAAAAATTAAAAGATATTTTGAAATGGTCCGCCTCTCATTTTGCTCTAGAGTATAGTCTAAATAATGAAAAAGATACAGAATATTCTCTTTTGAGTAAAGATTTGGTTAGAAGCATGAGCAAGGGAGGATTTATGCCTGGGCTGATTGCAGTTTCTAGTGTGACCATGACCGGGATGACCAATTTATCTGCAGCTTTGGCCAGAATCCTTAATCAGGGAGAAGAAGTCAGAGATTGATTTCTAAGACCTATTCATCCTGTATTGCCGTTGCAAGCGCGTCTACTGCTAATCTAGGCCCTGGGTATGATGTATTTGGACTTGGACTTGATGCATGCAAAGATCGAGTTGAAATTAGTAAGGTTCAGAACAAGGCTAAGAGAATAACTAAGAGAATAACTATTAGAATGTCAGGGGAACATGGAGAAAAAATTCCTTCTAGAACAGAGGCCAATTCTGCAGGAATAGTAATAAAAAAAATGTCAGAGGATTTTGGTCTGGACTATAGGTTAAATGTTGACATTTTAAAAGGGGTGCCAACAGGATATGGAATGGGCAGTAGCGCAGCATCAGCGGCAGCAGCCGCCATGGCATTTGATGGATTATTCGATCTGAAAATTAAGAAGACAAAATTAGTTGAATATGCCGCAGAAGGTGAAATCGCTAGCGCAGGAACACGTCATTATGATAATGTTTCCGGATCAGTTCTTGGTGGGTTTATAATCGTGAGAACTACTCCGGAACTTGAATTTATTAAGATAGAACCGCCTAAGAATCTAGTTTTAGTGATCGCAGTTCCAATGATAAAAGTTCCTAGGAAAAAGACAGCAGTAGCAAGGAGTCTTTTGCCTGACGCAATTCCTCTGAAAAGTGTTATCCATAATGTTGCTAACGCTAGTACAGTTGTTGCTGGATTTATTCTGAAAGATATAGAAATGATAGCAAAAGGTATAGATGACATCATAGTTGAACCTGCGAGAAGTCATTTGACACCTAACTATGAGGCTGTTAAAAGAAATGCTCTAAAAGCTGGTGCTCTCGCGGTAACGATCAGTGGTGCAGGGCCCTCTATGATCTCAATTACGGATAACTATGAACACGGAAAGAAAATTGCAGATGCTATGGCTACAGGATTCAAAGTAGCAAAAATAGCAAGTAGGACATTTGTGTGTCATTCTAGTAAAGGGGCTAAAATAGTAGATAGGAAATGATACCATTTTGCAAAAAATAGGATCCTATAGAAATGTTAAGAAATGGGAATGCGATAAATAGAATACATAATGCTCGATTCATTTTAGAATCTACTGCTATATCTCAAGTACCAACAGAACTACAATAAATGTCCCAATAACTTCAACCCTAAATTCTTGATTAGTGCTCAGTTCGTTTCCAATATAGAGAATGTGAGGGAAACCAACTATAATCTATTAATTCCTCTTGATCCAGTGCTCGTATAAAAAAATACTGCGCTAAAACCTTTTCTTTCCAAGTGTTTGAATATAATTGACCTACCTACTGATGATGAACATCTAGTCTATTTTGTGGTTCAATGCCATATGACAATGGCACATAAAAAGAGACTTCATCGTTTCTTCTTTTGTACCAAGCTGTGGATATCTTCTAGAACTGATTTGCTATTTTAAAACTCCTCTACTAATTGATTCTCATCCTTGACTCTTATTGCAAGGTGATCTGACACCAATAGATCACGATTTCAGGTTTTACTTTAGGATGAGTTCTTTTTCAACAATGTCCAACGACCTATTCTTTTAAGTCTTGATCGGTTGCTAAATCATCAATACTCTATGGATAACCTACAAGAGATGCAGACTTTCCGATAAGCTCTAAGGTGGCTGAGCAGATGCTGAAAAGATTAAGTTTGTTACATTACCATTAATGTTAGATATATCAGAACGTAACTCGGATAAAAGTCGTAACGCTTCAGATGAATTATCATTTTGTATTGCTTGAATTGTCTGATTTATATGAAAATTCGCAGTAGCGATCAACGATGATATCGCTGTACTTTCTTGTGATTCAGTTTGGGCTGGTTGGGGAGGCACAGTAGCAAAAACTGGTGGAAAGGACACCAGATAGATTATCAAGCAGATCATCGCAAGAAGAAATTTACTTTGTACTATCAATCCTTAAAGTTGTGGGAGCTGGGGAGCAATATAAAGCCACCTGATTCAAGAACATGTTTACAAGATAACTTGGAAAAATATCTAGTATCGTATACTAGGCTATATAGAAGTCGATGACCACATACTCAATAGAATCTATCATGACTATAGAAAGGAGTTCTTCCCAAGGTTATTACATAATCCACACGATACACCCGAGGATAAGCGGAAAATAAGTGAATTGTTAAAGAAGCCATGGAATCCATACATTAGAAGACATTGCGCTTTAACTCAGAAATCTAGGATTTTAAAAGAATATACCTTAAGACAATTTGGAGTAGCCTTCCTTAAACAAATTGGACAAGTGTTCAGCCATGCGGGTCAAGTGCTGGTTCGAATTGGAAACTCGTTAAAGCATGTATTAGAAAAGTCCCTAGCTCTTAGAGAGATAGACTGATGGACTCGTGTCAATAATTCGCCTGACAAAACTCACAAAGCCAATCAAGGAGAAAGGAGGAATTATGCATTAGTTAGGCAGGTATTAATAGAAAGGACGATAGGGTTGTTGATAATCCGGTCACCTCCTCAACATCTCTTGTGAAAATATTCCGTTTGCAAAGAACAAAAGTCTACAATTATCACATCTCAGCATTAGACGAAGTGTCTTTGTCTGTTTGAGTTCTGCTGCTCCCTTACATAGAATGCAGTGAACTCCGAATTGGTGGGGGAATTTGAAAAAAGGCCATGATTATCTAATTCTAATTACACTAACCTAGCTATATATATAGCCCCCAATTTTGCAAGAAAAATTGAGCTGTATTTCATGAGATGTATAAAATGCAGATATCTATCGATAGAAGTAAGGGACGAATCATCTTCATCTGAATAATATGGCGGTAGGGCTTTGTGAATAACGCTTTCGATATGAAGTCTTATAATGTATACAATGTGTAACTGATACAATTTGTAACTAAAATATTTAACCGAGAACAAAGCTATACGACTATGATCCTCCAATAGGGTTGGTTTAGGAAATATACCTCCCAGTATATGAGGCACTATCTTCCTACAGAATAGTACCACCTCTCTTTAATGTTTATATAGTTACACAATGTACACAGGAAAGCATTGGTACTCCTCTATACATTGTATACAATGCGTAACTAACTAGGAAAGCCATTTTACTGTCATATTCTATCGATAGAAAAATTCAAGTGGGCTATCCTAACTCTTTGTAGTAGATAGGATATTGTACGAGCTAATAGCAGGTGAGTATGATAATCCAAGAGCACCTATTTCGAAGTAGTTATATATGTATGCAATGTGCATTGTGCACATAAGTCCACAAACTTGACTACTGTGCAGACTGTGCAATGCATGCAATCCCATTTCTGCTTGGAGAATAATAATAATTCTTTCCTCCATTTCTGCAATGGGTGTATATGCAGAGACTATGTTAGTTCCTGCAATCCTGGATATCATGCCGCAAATACTAAGGATATACTTATTTTCTCCATCTAATATCCCAGAGGTAGCTCAGAATAAACAGAAGAATATACTCAGGTAACATAGTTAGTTCATGTATATATAGCGCCTTCCAACCCTAACACCCTGGTTTCTCATATGCACATTTCAAACCACCAATCGTTATTATTTGAAATGAATGTGTCTATCATTGCTACCCTGATAGGGTTATCTACCTTTACCGCAACGTCACCTCCATCAGCTTCAGCAGTTAATCATTTGATAGACTCTAACAATAATAATACTACACGCGGTAATGATATACCTAATGCCCAGTCTGTCTTTAATACGGGAGCTATATCGCTACCATCAACTGTTAAAGGATTCATAATCTATATACCTGATGAGGCACACCATCCTCCAACAGATAACAAGACAATTAGTGCAAAAAACGCTAATTATATACCTACTAGCCTTATAATTCCAAAAGGGACTGCTATTGCATTTGTTCATGGTGACCCTAACCATATCCATGTAGAAATCATAAAAGATAGTAATAGTGGAGCAATAGCATGGCAAACTATTCCAGTATCTCATCCAGGAGGTTCTGATGTTAAAGTTCTAGCTCCTGGATCATATGACATTTCAGACAAAAAATATGCTCCAATGAAGGGAACTATACAGGTGGATGGTGGCAAACAGTCAAATGGTGATCTTGTAGTAGGAGGAATTTTCGTTCCTACAAATTCTCTGGCAAAATATAAATCAGATTTCGCATCGGCAGGGTTTCAAATTCTATCAGATCACAACTTCATCAGCAAAACAGTACAAAAGGACATAAACGGTCCCACGACTCTGCTAATCTACTCCACAAATTTGCCAATTCAAGATGTAATAACAAAACTTAAGCCATTAATGTCCTCCTTGCCATACCTTTAAAGTTGATAGTGAAAAGCAGCATGTCCTTTTTACTCAAATAAGTTAGTATTCTCAACTCCGCTTGCCTCTTTGATTTACTAATCGTGGTTCTGTGATGGTGATGAGGCGGATAAAATGAGCGTAATAAAATTATGTTTTGACTGTTTTTCTTTAACCTCTTGTATCACCTGATTGATATATTCTGGCTCTTTACAAAAAATCTGAGTACAGAGAGGAATTGTAAGCAGCAAACAGTAGAAATGCTGGGACGGATTGAGAGAAGCGAGAATAAAAGATATCGAAGTTAAAAGAGACAGCTGAAGGCTTTTTCCTAGCCCTCTTGTTACCGAACTTGATTAAGGTTAAACGACATGTTTAAGTCTAGCTTATTTAAGAAATTCTGGGTCTTCACTTGGAAATGGACTCATGTCATTGAGTTTTTCCAGTTATTGTTATTAAGCATTGAAACTCCTGTCGCGAAGGAAGAGTAGAGATAGAATATCCCCCCTTTAAATAATACATGATTTTACAACCTACATGAGGTTTTTAATAAGAGCAAAAATTCCTACAGAAGCTGGAAATAAAATGGTACTCGACCCAAACTTTCTGAAGAACCTTGAAGAATATATGGACAAAGTCAAACCTGAAGCAGCATACTTCATGCCATCCAATGGTGATAGACTAGCTGCTTTCATAGTTAATATTCAAAGTAATGACCAAGTACCTAGTATAGTTGAACCTCTGTTTCAATGGATGGGTGCTAACGTAGAAGTGATTCCTGCAATGAACTTTGATGATCTAAAAAAAGGGCTTTCGCAAAATAGATAATGTCAAGTTCACGAAATTCAAAATAACCCTCCACTTTTTTAATTATACCTCCTTTGGATTATTCAATCAATTCTAACGTTAGTTTAAGCTTGATATAACTAATTATTTATACAAAGATACAGTAAATGGTTATGACAATTCAGGCTTATGCAGCTCATAAAGCAGACGGAGTATGGTACAAGCCGCTATTCAGTTTGATACCAACTTTAAGCATCATTGGTAATGTCTCTAAATCTACAGGCATCCTAATCCTCAACGGAGAAAACGATTCTCAGACTCCAATTCAACAAGCGTTTCTCTTGCAACAAAGACTGACTGAGGTAAATCATCCTGATCATACTCTGATTACATATCAAACATCGGGCATCTTTTTTCCTTCCAATGAATGGACGACTTTCTTTGGACCAATACAACAATATGTTTTAGCAGATATCTACTCATGGCTTGAAGCTCATTCTGGGTTTACATGTGTTCCGACTTCTATGTCCTCATCCTCATTCTACTCTTCTTCGTTCAACTCTACTACTAAATAAAAGGTTGTGTCACTATAGTCTGGCCATTCAAAAAGGCATGTATGGGATTACCAATTGTCACACTCTGTAAACAAATTCTACCACGGAGAGAGGCATGGTTAAAGAATGATGTGATACCTCGTAGAACTATAGATATATACAATAATAAATTCAGAATATAATTTGCTAATGTCATTCAGTCTCATTAAGGCTATAAAGAGCACTCATAGACATCCAATCAATAGAATTCTGCATTGTATAGGAGCCCCTATTTACATCATGGGTATAGCAATGATTTTAGGTAGCCTGTTTGTACCACATTCAAATTATGTAAATGGAATTATATTGTGGTCTACGGCAGTAGGATTGTTTTTACTAGGACATACAATAGAAGGTAATTTAAGAGTTATGACATTAGTTGTAGTTTTCAAATATGTCTTTAGATCAAGGAAATTAATCGCAGGAATTCAGAAATGATAGGTTAATTATGAATTTAGAATTGTGTGTGTCTCTCTGAGGTCCAGAATACTTTCCACGCGTGACATGGTCACAGAGTCACATGTTGTAAGCGAACTATTTTACCACAAAATTTAATTGGAAGTCTGATAGCACAAATACAATGCAGTACTACAATAAAAAGAGGAATGAGCATAGCAATAACTGTGCAGCAGATGGTACTAAATAGTCCTTATTCTCATAACTAATGTATCAGGGGCGGTTTAGTTAAATCTACCCTACTTTTACTCATATACATGCTTGAGATGTAACGCAAGCCCATGTTTTTTGGTTTCAAAGATTTTGTTTGTAAGTTAGCATTATGCCTTTTGTGACCTAAACCAACTAAAGAAAACTTGGTTGTTGTTTCTTGTTCATCAGGCTCTTATGAAAAATGGACTAAGGATATGTTTTGAGTACTCCCAAACTACATCAGTGTATATTCAGTACTTTATCTAACTTGAAAATGCTTCTACTTTAATTCTCTTCGAGTAATTCTCATTGTGGCGGTATATCCCAATTTGATCCAGGACGCGAAAGTCCGTTTTCATCTAATACTTCTGATATTAGGTGTACTTTGCCATCAGATTTTTCCTGTTGTATTTTGATATGTCCAAAGCTGAAGATTTTATTTTCTTGATATTTGGTTGTAGCATTAATTGTTGGATCAGGTGGACTTGCTTTAACTGGAATTGCGCTTATAGGCCCACTAACTAGCTCATAATAAATCAATTTGTGTCCATCATGATTTGGATCATCCTCAACTAGTATATTTGTTGGGAAGTGTACATCTGTTGTAACAACAACTACGTTTTTTATGTTATGGTCATCTATGAATTTTAGAAATTCTGAACGTTCTCTTGTAAAAGTCTTTTTAAAAGTACTATTGGTAGTATCAGTAGCCCAATTATCGCAACCTAATTGTTTATTAAAGCAACTTGGTATTGTAGTCGGTACATCAGAGGAGATAACCTTCCATGTGGCGGTAGAATTAAGAAGACTTTGTTGTAGCCAATCAAGCTGTTTTTTTCCAAGCAATGTTTTATTATTTTGTGGAGTATCAGGTAAGTCATCTCGGCTACGATAAGAATGCATATCTAATATAAACAAATCAAGGTCTTTACCCCAATTAAAAGACCTGTAGACGCGATTTGGCTCGTCTTCGTTTCTATCTATTGGTGAGAAGTTAAAAAACGCATTAATGCCAGCTTGTACCACATTAGAAAAACCTGTCCTATTTTTAGTTGCGTCAGTCCAGTAAGACCATTTGCCTCCATAATCATTTACCACTTCATGGTCGTCTGCCTGAGAATACATTGACGTATTCCGCAAGAGACTTTGCAGATGAGGATCTGCTCTATTATACTCCCAATGTTTGTTGTAAATATCTTGCAGCTGAGTTTGGTTAGTCCAGTTAACTTTGATGTCAGTAACACTTGGGAAGTTTCCTTCTATATTTGTCCATCCAGTAACGTTGGATGGACCAATTGCAGAACATGCAATATCTCCATAAATTTGGTCTCCGTTAAATATAAAGAAGTCAGGAGATAACGATTGCATTATGGAAAATATCGGATAATCTTGTATTCCTCCTGCACCAACGCGCCTACAATAGTTCTGTCCACCAAGATCACCTCCAACAACGAAGCTAATTGATTTGCCAGTCAAACGATCTGGAGCTGTCCTAAAAGTTCCTGTCATGTATGAGGAATTACCTACTGGAGGGGTTTTGATTATAGATTCTTCTTTATTTTTATTATCATTATTATTTTCAGAGGCAGAAAACCAGACACGATAATAGTACAGAGTATCAGGGCTAAGGGAATCAAGCTTTGCATGACCAGCAAAGTCTGTTGTCTGATTAACTGAAATCATCTTTGACTTTGCATGGGAGAAAGGTGATGCTGTGTCATATTGTACATTCATTATAGCATGTGAATTAGAACGCGACCATATGATAGCGCTATGGTCTGTAACATCACCGCTAGCAACACCGCCTGTAAGATATAATTTGTTTATGTGGATATTATTGTTGGTATTAAGTGCAAGTGCTGGATAGTATAATGACGATGATAATGGTATGACTGCAATACTGCTAAAGGCCAAAATTGTGAAAACTGCTATCACTTCTACAGTAACGGGTTTTAAATAATCAGGCATCCACACGTAAAGAGATACAAAATATTTAACAGTTTTTATATAGCCCTCAAATTTGAAGTTCCTTATTGTTTAGCAATATACTATTGACTTGCCAAAGGCTGATTTGTTACTTAATTCCTTACTATAGATCCTTTTAAAGTATCAGAGCCTATTCATTGCATGGTATTCGGACTTCTTTGGACTGCAATAGCGGTAGTGATAGTAATCATAATCATTGTTGTATTGCTGAAGGTGCTTTTCGCAGTATTTGCAATAGGCCCTGTAGCATTCGAACAGCACGAGATAGAGGCTATAACCACGTTTGCCCAAATTCCTCAGATTCTGCGGTAAGATGATGTCTCTGCTCCAACACTTTGCATCATCTGCAAAACTTTCAACTATCAGTCCCTTTGAATTCACTACCTACCACAATGACATCACTTGTTGTAACCATTCATCTAACCGCGGGGTATAAGACCTGGTTTAGTATTTACAAATGATAAGGCAACTGGAGAGTATAATTTGCTCAAGAAACATAAAGACATACTTGTACTTAATAGAGATCTGCTAATATCAGGAACGGTTGCATTCTTTGTTAGTGCAATGGCTACGCAGTTATACGCAGAACACACTAATAATAATAGTAACACTAACGACGTTGCTGTTTCAATAGTATCAATTTCATCAGGATATTTCGTTTCTATACCTCTTTTTACAATTCTCTTTTATTTTGATAATAGAGGCAAGTATGAAGATAGCAGTCCTGTTAAGAATACAAATCACAGAATTATGTCCTTAATGATACGAAAGATACTCGCCATACGATCGGTTTCTGAACTAGTATATCTATTTACTAGGTTTGTTGTGGTTTACAATATACTACTATTGACAACAATAGAGCCATACATAGCATCTATGATATCTTCCTTATCGGCTTCAGCTTTATCTTATATTGTGGTAAATTTAATTGCAAGGAATCCTAAATTGTTTGGATCAAAGATCAAACACCATTAAAGCATTCAGCCTTATATTAAAGGCTAATAAGTGAAAATATCCACAAGTGTCTATATGCTATTAGTCTATCGATATCGTCAAAGCAAGTAAGAAGTCCAGAAACAAAGAAATACCTTTAAAGCTTAGTCTGTCATTTAGAAGATTAGGAACCTCCTTTTAGCGCCGATATCTTTATCACTGATTATAGTTCTCAAGAAGGACTCGTGAGAATAATAGGTGGAAACACGAGTTGATAGATCATCGTTATCATCATCCGGTCAAAAGGAAAAAGAGTTCACGGTGTTCAGGAATCCCCATAGTCTGCTTGTATATGCTGTTAGATCTATTTATACCAAAGAGTGGTATTTTGACGATTGTGCAGATTCTTTGATGTGTGACTGCTATCATTATAAACTGATAGATGATAGATAATAATGTTGTCTAGTGATGGAATCGATACAGAACATGAACCATTTAAGAAAAGGAACGGTAGTAATAATAGTAATATTTTACAGTTTATGAAAAAATATCAAATCGCCAATTATCAGCAGCTTTTAAAGAGATCTGTCGAGAACATTGAATGGTATTGAATGCGGTAAACGAAGACCTCAGTTTGGAATGGTTCCATAGGTATAATCAAGTTTTTGATTCATCAGAAGGGCTTCCGAGAACAAAATGGTTCCTAGAGGGCAAATGCAATATAGTTTACAATGCAGTTGATAGACATGCTAAAAATCATCCTGGCAAGATTGCATATATTTTCGAAAATGAAAGGGGAATTGCTAAAAGAATCTCATATCAGCAGCTAGCCAATGAAGTAAATTCTCTGGCTAATGCTTTGAAACATGCAGATGTAAAAAAGGGGAATACGATTGGGATATATATGCCAATGATCCCAGAAGCATTTTTTTCAATGTTTGCCTGTTCTAAAATAGGAGCAGTATATACGACTGTATTTTCTGGCTTTGGTAGTCAAGCATTATGCTCAAGACTTCAAGATTGTAACGCACAAATATTAATTACTGCTGATGCAATGCAACGAAAATCCCTACATATAGATCTTAAAAAAAGGTGGATTAAAGCATTAGAAGAAACAAATATCTCAAAGGTAATCACTGTTGGGAAAACAGATAGTTACAATAACATGGAAATTATCACCTATAATGAATTCACCAAAAATTACGATGGAAAATCTTGTGATACCGAAGTCATGAACTCTGAAGATCCGCTTTTTATACTCTATACTTCTGGCACAACAGGTAAACCAAAAGGAACGGTGCAAGTACATGGCGGATATATGGTTGTCTCTGCACAACAAGCGTCTTATCTTATTGATATGAAACCGCAAGATGTGTTATTTTGGTATGCAGATATCGGGTGGATAACCGGCCAAACATGGGTTGTTTACGGCAGTTCTCTGATTGGAGGGACAGCGTTAGTATATGATGGTAATTTAGATTATCCGGAGATTTACACATGGTGCAAATTAATTCAAAAATATAAAGTGACAATTTTTGGAATAGCGCCTACAGCAATAAGGAACTTTATCAGAAAAAATATGTTATTCGATAATTACGATTTTTCTTCATTAAGGATTCTAACTACGACCGGTGAACCGATAAATAAAGAAGCATGGTTATGGTATTTTGAAAATGTAGGACGAAAACAATGTCCAATAATTAACCTATCTGGAGGTACAGAGATCGGAGGAGCTATACTTAGCTCCTCACCAATTATTTCGCTTAAGCCTTGCACAGTGGGATTACCAGTGCCTGGATTTGATGCAGATGTTTTCGACGATAAAGGTAAGCATACTGCTCATGGTTTTCTTATCGTTAGAAAGCCTTGGCCTTCAATGACCAGAGGAATACTAGAAGACTGGAATCGATTTATTGAAACATATTGGTCAAAATATGGCAATGATATATGGTATCATGGAGACATTGTTTTTGTTGATCCTGCTGATGGTTTATGGTATATTTTGGGTAGAGCAGATGATATAATCAAGGCTTCAGGACATAGAATAGAATCTGCTGAAATAGAACGTGCTATTTCGTCTCATCACGCAGTTGCAGAAGCTGCAGTGATTGGAATGCCAGACAAAATAAAAGGAGAGTCAGTAACTGCATACATAGTCTTAAAGAACGTATCTCCCTTCCCTAAAGATATTGAAAAAAGTTTAAAAGATGAAATCGTAAAAATAGTTGAAAGTTTAGTTGGAAGATTTGCTTGTCCCAAAAATATTATATTTGTAGAAGATTTGCCTAGGACAAGAACTGGAAAGCTCGTTAGACGAGTAATTAAGGCAAAAGCATTGGGCGAAAATATTGGTAACCAAGATGTATCAACTATTGAGAATCCCGAATCATTAAAGTGTATAATATCTACTAAATATTACTAATAAATTTCAGTTGAATAAATAACTACTTCTGATTATATTACTTCACTTTCATTAGTCTCCACAATACCAAAACTATTATAATATAGTGAAGGCAAAGATACAGGCTTTGCCTTATCGAAAGAGTACTCTCATTCTAAGTATGACGCTGATACTAAATTACCTCCACCAACGACAATATACAAGAGGCAAGCAACTAGGTTTTCTAAATCATAATATCTTGCACAGCTTAAATTGACCATCGATCTCATCGCCCTTTCAAAGATTGGATCGTTTTCATTTCTCCATCCCTAATTGAACTCTTTACTGCTTCCAAAGAAAAATCTGCATTCTCGTAAATAAATGGAAAAGGTTCATCTCGTGTTATATACCAGATTTTCTTTATTTCTGCGCCTCGCTCTTTTTTGTACTTTTTGTATTTTAAGCGAATTTCTTCTATCCTTTTTTTATCCACTTGTTCAGTATCTATAAATTCCTCAATGAATTGATACATCTCATCGATATATCTGAGATACATTGAAATCACTTTAGACATCGTGATATTGAGCTCCGTTTTATCACTAAACATTATATCTCTACATCTATGATAGACTTCAGGCATATTTTCCGGTAGTTTCTCAATCTTCTTGGGATAGTTCTCGACCAGGAACACTTGTTTATCCTTGATAACTGAGGCATCTATAACTTCCCTTAATGGTGTATTACTTAGTAAACTGCCATCCCAAGCATAGACTCCATTTTCGACCTCTACCCAAGGAAACGCATACATTGGGTAAGCAGAAGTAGCAAGTATATGCTTTGGTGTTATCTGTTGTTTATAACTATCAAATGTTAAAGGTTCTGCTGTTAAGACGTTCACTGCGGTCATTATCAGACGCATATTCGAGCGTCCTCCATCATTAGGTTTCAACTTGGTATAATCAATATATTTTTCTAAAGTATTGGCTATTGGAGAGTGATCATATAGATGAGTCCATCTTGATGGTAAATAAAATTCTGGATCTGCTAAAGCATATTCTGCATTCCATCTGGGTTTAAAAAACTTGTCGTTTCCATAGACTATTGAACCATATGAAGATAGTATTGATTTGATTTTTAGGTTTTTATCGTCTGCATTATTAGCTCGTAATAATAATGATCCTTTATCGTACAATGGAGAAAGTGAAAAGTTTTCGACAGAAGCTAACCAATGCATAATCGATGGCAGATACGTAGAACCTAAAGAAAAAGAAGAAAAATAATCTAAGGCTTTAGAATTTTCAGCTATTTCTAACCAAAATTGTTCTAATGCCTTTTCAGGATGTTTGTCATCTGTACTGCCAACAATTATCGCGGCATTTATGCCACCCACGGACGTACCTGCAACGATATCTAATTTTACATTGTTATTTGCAAGTGCTTTAAACACTCCACATCCGAAGGCTCCTAATGAGCCTCCGCCCTGCAGTACCAGTACGTTCTCGAGATGACTAGTAATAGGCATATACCTACTACTACTGAAGTTCCTCATATTAGTCATCTCATTGTCTTCATATGATATTTTCAGCCCGAAGATAACCCTTATTTTTGGCATAATCTTGACAGTATTAGGGATCGCACACTTGAATAGCAACGGAAAGCTAAAAAACACTCAGGCCAGATATCAAGAGAAGTGAAGAATGAGAATCCCTTCACGAAAAAATATTAGTTAGCTTGATGCCTAAGTAGAATTTTAAGATTATGCTGATTGTGTTGCATTTTGGAACAATTCTCTGTTCCGCATCTAGTAGTCAATAAGATGATACGGCTTGTTAGGTAATGGCAAAATCTTTGATTAGTCACGACTTTTATTGTAGTGAACCAGAACGTGTGATCGAATTCATCCTACTTTACTAATTTTTATTACAAACAAAATCTTAGATAGATGACTCTTCCATATATTCATATGATACATGTTCCTGAACTTCAAAAGCCTGAACTTCTGTTAGTCCTAGTATGCAGGCCTAGGATCCCACTTATTGCCCCTAATAGTCGAACACGTCGTACAGGAAATCACTACCCTCCATTGCATTATCGGGTAATTCGGAAAGAGAAGGAAGAAAACCAATGACAGCTACAGCAGCAAACACATGGCCAGAACTACTGCTGGCAGAATGGAAAGACACATACGAAACGCTGCACATGTGGACCCAGATAGTTGGCAAGATTCGGCTCAAACTCACCCCACTAGTAAATCATTGGTGGAACGTTACCCTATATGTCACGCCTCGTGGACTTACAACATCCACTATGTCTCACAAAGGTCGACACTTCCAAATAGACTTCGATTTCATTGCTCACCTCCTGATCATCGAAATGACTGACGGTTCCTCCAAGACAATCGCTTTGCGATCCCGATCGGTGGCAGACTTTTATCAAGAAATAACGGCCGCACTAGAATCACTTGGAAGTTCCCGATCGAATCCCATTTGAGCAGGATCGGAAACATTCGACCTATGATCCAGAATATGCGAATCGGTTCTGGCGCATTCTAGTGGAGGCTAGCAGGGTGTTTACGGACTTTCGTTCCCGGTTCATCGGAAAGGTGAGTCCGGTACATTTTTTCTGGGGAGGATTCGATCTGGCTATCACCCGCTTTTCAGGACGTCCGGCACCTGTGCACCCAAGCACTCCATACGTAGCCCATTTTGTGGATGTCGAAGCCTATTCTCACGAAGTAAGCAGTTGCGGCTTCTGGCCTGGTGGTGGTCCAGTCGATGAAGCGGTATTCTATGCCTATGCATATCCTGAGCCTCAAGGCTTCAAGGACTATCCGATCCAGCCACCAGAAGCGTTCTACCATACTGGTATGAGTGAGTTCCTACTGCCCTATGATATAGTACGTACAGCGATATCACCAGATGATGTCTTACTATCTTTTCTACAAAGTACTTATGCGGCAGCCGCAATCTGTGCCAACTGGGATAGACAAGCACTGGAGCGCCAATAAGTTAGTAGGATATCGGTATCATCTCGCCATGGTTCCCAGAATACAGAGGGCAAGCCTTATTGCAATCCCTATCTGTATAGCGAAGAGCTAAAAGAGTGGCCTAAAAATCATGAAAATACCATTAAAACTCGTCATTCCTGACACTTATTTTGGTTATTATCAAATGTCCTACATACATCCAATTAGTCTAATAACGAAATTAACAAATCTTTATTATCTAATTTTACTATATACGTACGAAGATATTACAGATGTTTTTTAAAAAGCGTAGTCCTAGGAGGAAAAAGATGACGCAACCAGACGACAAATTCTCGGATAAGAATAAGGAAGCCTTCAGACTAGGCATGTCAATTGCAAAACTTATAACATATTCATGGAATTCCCAAGAAAAACCAGGGAAAGTCTACCTCTTTAACCGACGAGTTCATCATGGTGGGGTCGGATCTTTGCTAGGATTATCCGATCTTTTCAAAAAGTTCCAACCAATTCCTTCAGGGATTTTATCAGGATTAGGTGAGGGTTTAGTAAAGGATGATTATGCTGATAGAGACGAATGGTTTAAGTTTGAAAAAAAGAAAGATGATAATAATGATAGGTTAGTACCAGAAACAACTAAGACCAACTTATCTTATACAGACTACAACAGCAAAAACACTAAGATGCAGCAAGACGATAAGAAAGATTCATAACCAAAACTTGATTTTTTGATTTCTATAGAGAACTTAGGTAGAAGACTCCGATCCAAGCAAATCTGAATATTTTATAAATTCATAAGATTCTTTCTCTTTTAAGTATTTTATCATTTCAATTTGGTCTGCTTGCGCTTCATCGGGATCGTAAGGAGGATGAATTGCCATTCTAAATAATCCATAAGAGTTGCCGTCTACATTAAACGCTCTATCATAAAACAGCTGTTTATTTTGGTTTACCATTTTTTTATTTTTCTCTTTGTCTCCGCCTTGATCCCAACTCATAGCAGGATGAAGTAAGTATTTTTTACCTCTTTGAATAATATCAAGATCTGTCTGTGACTCGGAGATATTAAAGTTCAATTCCTTTAATGCTTCAATGGCTTGACGGCTAAGATGCCATTCCGGTGGTATAAATGTAGAAGGTCGAGGTAGTTTAGCGGCTGACAAAATATCTAAGCCTTGCTGGATATCTTTTATTTCGTCTTCTTTTGATTCTGTATCAAAATCCTCTATCCTCCCTTCTACCTCGTGATATAGTCCATGTAGAACAAGTTCTACATTACCTAATTGTAATAATGAACAAACCTGATCACAGAAAACAGCATGGTCTTTGATATTATATTTTTTTTCATAATATGGTACAATACCAAGATTATAATGGATTTTCAATTTATTGAGTTCGTCTGATACTTGTAGCGTTTTTTCTAAATATGGAGGAGCTACATCATGAATTGTTATAATTGCCAATTTTTGGTCTATCATTAATAAATGAAATGGGGTTATATCATATTAATAGATGAGTAAAAATTAGATAGTAGAGATATGGCATAAGCATCTCCAGTAATTATTATTGATTGATATGCGAGTATTCTTATTTCTTTATAATATCTATATCTTCTTTCCTTTAAATTATAATCGTAGCCCTTCAAATACCTGGTTTGTTGTTGATGTTTTATTACTGGCATTATCTTCTGATATGGAGATAGAAGTATAGAAGGGTCGACTTTAACCAAATAAAAGAAAGTGAACCCGCGACGGCAAAAGTTGCACTCTACATTATTTGACATACAAAAGTCGACCCTAAACATAATTTTATTTAATTATTATCAAGTAGATTTTCATTCAACTAATATATTAGCCCTAATTATATTCCTATTATTCTTCACTTTAAAACTTGTATTTTAGTTTCCCGTCATTTTCTTCTGACTTTAATTTCATCAGTATATTCTTTGTAATAACAAAGATATGTCACTAGATTTGAATGTAGTTTCCATCTTTCAGATAAAACCTAATAGCATTATAACTACGCCGTAACTTAGTGAGTTAATCTATCTTCATTTGCATGCGCACAATAAAACAATTGCTGAAAGTTAAATAATAAAAAAGAATGATAGAATGTTGAAAATGACCGCCTGCTGCTAATGTTGCTGCAACGCTATTTCCATTCCCAGATTTTTTCGCTAGTATTTCCAGCTTCATCTCCTTCATACTCAAAGATACCAACGATGTTGTTGAGGAAAGCCAACTTCCCTGTTGAAGATGCTCTGAAAAAAAGGAGCCACGAAACCGTACTTTTTTCCCTCAGTCAGTAATCTTTCCTATTCCACGTCCTAATTCAGTTGCCATCTCTCCACTACCGTCCTTTGTTGTTATCACCCCTTGTCCTTCACCATGGAGTACTCCATTGCCTCTAGGAATAGTCCAAAATGTAGCCATATGAGTGATGTCTATTTCTTTCATCCTTCCCTCAGCAGACAGAGAGTATTCTATCTTGGGTCCTTCTACATCCAATATTCTTTGACTTGTAATCTTGCCTTTTGCTTCACCAATCTGATCTCCTAACATATCCTATGTCGTGCCGTACTACACTCATTTACCTGTTAAGAGGTAGCAGTTTTTGTTGCTATTTGCACTTTCCACTTTCCTGCTCATGCAAAATTTAATGGAAACCAATTTAGAACGATAATCCTATTAGGCTACTTTATAAGCATGCTCATATATATCATATATGTATGAGGCGTGTGACGATTACGTTGCCTGATGACATACTAGCACGTGTTGACAATGAACGTAATGATGTAACAAGAAGCCGTTATGTTCTTAGGCTCTTAGAAAAAGCTTTTCAATTAAAAAAGTCTGCAGGTGAAAGTAAATGATATCATTATTATCATCCCAGATATCAGAACTTATCTACAAGTGTAGAAGCGAACAAGATATAAACAAGAAGATTGAAACTCTGTATTATATAAATTCAATACTTCCGAAATCAAAACAGCTTAACATACCATCACTACTAACAGACGATTATGTTAACACCGCACTGTATAACATTGAAGAAATTCCACTATTATAATTAGGAACAAAATAGCTAAATCAACTCTCTCCTCCTTCCCATTTCATTACTCCTTTTGAAAATCTCATTTCTTCCCTATAGTATTCCTCATCAATGGTCTGCAAAAGACTTGAATCCAAATTAAAATTTGGTCCAAGTCAATATTTTGTTGGAAAGAAATATTGTAGAAGATGTGAAGTTTTCAAACATCATGATAGACTATTCTGTCACTTTGTGCTGTGGTATGATTTTGCAAAAGACCCGGTAAACTCAGCTATAAAGTCATATGGATTATACTTGCGCTCTCCAATGTTTGTAATGGAGCTATCTTTTTTCCATTAGTATTATTATGTTATTTTCAGCACATATCTTTTAGCCATGAGCTTCTAGATCTTTGAAACGAAAATCCCCAATCCAGTGCGATAATAAGATTTTGTAGCAAATTTTGAGAGCAAGTTAGGTAAAAATATCATTATAATGCTTGATCAGGCATCACTTACGCCGATAATTTCTTGGCCGTTCTCGTTCTTTTTTACTTCTCTTTTTTGTCCAAGTTAGTCGTCTATTATTTAATAACTCAAAGTTTTCATAAATATGGGGTCTCTTATTTCTCAGCCCTTCCACTATGGGTTTGGCTTTCTCCCAAAAAGGAGTAGGATTAAACATATCGAAGTAAAGGTTTTGATCTATCATTCTATAACTCATGAGGACACCAGATAATTCAAAAAATCCACATACTGCAATGAAATGAGACCTTCCAATTGAAACACCTGAATATTTTTTCAAGTACTCTCCATAACTATTGGCATCTAGTTCTTCAAGAAACCAAAGAATGGACTCTCTATGCTCATCATATATTTTATATAATTTTAGCAATGTATCTGCATTTTTCACATCGTTTTTTTCCTTCAAGGTATTTTCATACAATTTCCATGATCTTCTCGGGTTAAAATCTTTCTCCTATAAAGCTCAATCTATCTTAATTTCAATATTCACATCTTGTGGTTAAAGGCTAAAAATTGTTAAATGTATCTAAGAATAAAGTGCTGAGAGCGGGACTTGAATCCTAATCCTCACTCTCTTATTATTACTCCTTTCACTGCTGTACAAAGTATCTAAATATGCAACTATCATACTTCTTTCTCCGTTAGAGTAAATATTATATTAACCTTATTTTGATTCTAAAAGAATTCTTTTCTGCTTTAAAATCTACGAAACCATACTAGCCAATGCTAGGTTTCTTGACAGGCTAACAGAATTGGTTCAGTAGATACAGAATGCCATGAGAAGATAGAAAAGGACACTTACAGATGTTAAAAGAGGGAATCTTAGCTACAGAAACTAAAAACTCTAATCTTTTTTATAATTATTTGTTTAATATGTAATTTTGTTATACTCGGGAATACATATAACTTAGATTATTGTTAATTCTTCGAGAACTCTTGGGAAAAATGCAGAAAAAAGTTTGAATTCTTCTCCTGATGAAACGCGAACATTTGAAAAAGGTAAGATAGAAATTGCAAACTTGGGTGATACGACTATTGGCTGAGCAATTCTTGAACCAGGATGGAGTTGGGAAAAATGTGTAAAGCCTATTGTAAAAACTAATAGTTGTCAAGCTCCGCATACGCAATATATTTCTGGAAGGATGAAGGCCGTGATGAATGATGGAACAGAAGGTGAGGCTGGACCTGGTGATGCTGATGTAATTCCACCGGGACATAACGCATGGGTAATTGGAGATGAACCTGTAGTTGCCATTGACTTTACTGGTTTGAAGGCGTACACAAAGAGAGATTAGGCTGTACAATAGGAACTTCATCGTAGATAGAATAATGATTATATTAAGACAATGTAATCCTTTTTAATTTTATTGTGAAGTAAGGATTATGACACAATCAACGCATTAATGATGCTCTCAAGCAATTCTGAGCGAATACAATTTACGATCTGCGCTTAAATTCTAATTCTATTCCATGTTTCTCACTGTAGCTAAACGTGAACGCATCGTCAGACATTATAGGAAAACTTGTTAATTCAGTAGACGAACATTCAGGGCACTTATCTGTAGGAAATCTAGCCTTGTCAAAATATGTTGCGCACCAATAACAATTTTCGCAGAGTATAAATATGCTATCTTTAAAGCCGTAGCTATTAGTTGAGGTGTGCGTGTTTTTATCTGGTATATTCAGCATAAAATGTCAATTAACAAAAATTATTTACCTATAAGTATTTCTATTGATATATCGAAGAATGACTGCCAGTGATTGAATAAAAGAGTTTTTTTATAAGGCTACCTCACGACTAAAGAATAAACTACCCTCTCTAGTTCCTTTACCTATCCGATCTAGCATCTTCCAAATGATTTAACTAAATCAAAATACATTGCTTGAAGATTTGCTTTGTTTATCTTTATGAACTGCAAATATTAAATCATTTTCTTTTCTTATAGGTGTTCTATATCCTGTTCTTATTTTATCATGCTGTTCAACTTTATGACATACTCTTGAGTAATAGTTGTTGCTTATAGTCAAGCTAGAGTTGGAGGATATTAGAAAAGGAGATGCTGCAGGACCTGTGGGATGAGACAATCGAAGTTCATAACTACCTGTTGTATTATGGGGTCTATCTAAAACTATCACTCATTAATTTCATGCTAGATTAGTGCACTTTAGACATATCCTCAGACAGTTACCTGTTTACTTCGTGCTGATTTTGGAGTTGAAAATTTGTCGTCATCTTCTTCGCCAACTTCACTCCTGCCCAACCCATTGAGATCGACGCCCCGGCTTCAATTTTTCGAGTTCCGGAGCCGGCACTACAAATCGATAGATGTTTTTATCGACACGGCTGAATTCAGTCACAGGGAAATCTCCTACAAAGAGAGCTGGGGAAAGAGCCCGAATCGGAAAGTCCTCCGATGTCTTCACCAAGAATTCTATTGCCTCCTGTATCTCCACCGCCCTAGACTTGATAAAGAATTGTACTGGTATACTATAATGTACGTGCTCTACTTCTACACTTAGAATATTAGGTATCTTCCATAGGTCCTCTGCCTTTTCCCTTGTTTCTCTGGCTGCAGAATCAGTGCTCATGTACATCTCCTCACACAATCTGCAGATCGTCGAACGCTAGCGCGCGTGGCTGCGGTCGGTTCATGCGCACTAAGATAGCTCTACAGAGTATTTTTTTCTTTGGGTCCTGAAGGCAGTGTCCCGAAAAGCGAAGAGTATTCAGCCTGGTCTTGGTCTAATCTGTCATGTACCAATGCTGGCCGTCCAGATCATACGCCTTACGATCGAACGGAACGGGAATGCCACCTACCTCATCGGAGTCCACCCAAACCATCCCGATCGTGTTACCAAAGAAAGAATCGTTGAAGCGTCCTGGCGTATTTTGCGCGAAAGGATACTCGTCCGCGGTCAAACCACCAAATTGAGTGTTGGGTTGTCCCATGGAATTGAGCCCAATCCCGTTTCCGTCCTCGAAATCATCTAGCGTCGCAGCCTTGTCGATGGCAAAGGATAGGTGGACATTGTCAGTCAAAACCCCAATGGGTAATTCTTTGTAGAGGAGAAAGCCTGACGTATCGTGACCCACATTTGTAAACCGGTGCAGGTTCAATTTCAGGACGCGGGGGACCAGTAGGATAGTCTATAGTATGATCGCGAACAGTAACAGGAGCTGACCAGTTGCTAGTAGCGCCTCCAAAATTCTGGCGAGCACGTACTACCTGTCCCAGTACTAAAGCAGAAGGTAAAGGTACAGTTGTTCCGTTAGGCATTGGAAAGCCTCCAGGAGCTCCAGTGATAACTTGCGTACTATCAACTTGTACGTCCAATGTTGCATTCGGAATGAAATCAAAGATCGTGATGGCTTTCGCGCATTGATAAAGTGGCGAAACCACTGAAGGTGGAGAAATTAATTTCTTATCATCTCGAAGTTGGAGTTTGTCTACTGGAACTTCTACCATCTATCTCGACATACAAGAACGTGTCCTTCTTTTATGGTTTTCTCGTTGAATCCTCGCCCAGTTAGTGAACAACATATCTTCTCATAATCTTGGCTTTTTTTGACCATAACAAATCGTACGCATAGCCCACTAAAAATAAGAACGATATAGATTGGCCAAATCTTGTTGGGTCGAAAGTGATTCCTAGAAAGCCCATCCGCCAAATGAGCTACACTGATTGCTTATAGTATAGCCAAAGCTAGTGAAAATGGTACCTAATATGAGTAATATTATTCCACCCGAGATTTTTCCTTTTCCCATGACTTAATAGATAATCTATAAGCGCACTTATTGACAAAGTTTTAGGGCCACAGTAAAAGCCGAACCAAAGGGCCTGGTATTACTAACCAGCCTTTTTTCTTTAGCCTCCTAGTAATAGTAATTGCTATTCATAAAGAACAGCTAATCAGACTGCTGGCTTTACGTACGAAGGTATAAAACCTGACGATGAGGGCATTTTCGAAGTCTGATTCTAGATGTAGAAGGTTTTTTCTTGAAAAAGTCATTTACTGTTGATTTAGCCATATTATTGTCATGAAAGAAAAAATTTACGCTTTAATCTTTTATAGAACAAAACCTTTTTTTCTGTAAACCTATGAGTAAAAAAATATGGATAACTTCTTTTTTTGTTACGATGTTGGTAACTGTCATGATGATGAACAGCTTTGCTAGTAACATACAGGTGTCTCTTGCCAAAACCAAAACAAAGGACTTTACTAAATTCAATAATATTACAGCTCTAGTCAAAGCCATAGATGATGGGGAATTTGATAATAACCACATTAATTTTGCAAAGTTTACAAATACAACACTATTCAAAACTTCAGATCTTAGTATGCAACAATGCATTAGAAAAGCGGAAAGCCTAGGAGACAATTTAGCAGATTATGAAATTTTAGAATGTAAAGAAAAGAAGCATTAAACAACCATTTATTACGAGTAGATCGTATTAAGGTAAACTAAAACGAACCTTTGGATAGCAAAATTTTTCTTTCGTAACTATTATGTTATTTTATTGTATAATTCAAAGCACCTAATTCTTCAGCCGGGACTTGTATGTACTAATCCTTCTCTAATCTTCTCGTTGTCTATTAGAAGATCAATAATCTTGTGATATTCCTCCTTTGGTATATCTTGTTCAGCTAATTCAAGTTCGTCAATTGCCTTAAGTCTCCAGTAATTGTGTAGTACCTTTGCAATTATCGTTTGAGCAGTATATACTATCTTACCCAAACTAGTAAGAAAATATTTTCCGTTCCTTCTATTGATCAGATTAGCTTTTACTAATTCGGACATTCTTGAGTAATACTGCTTTCTTGTGAGCTTTAGTTTAACTAAAATCATTTCAGTGTCATTTTCTGGGTACGAAACTGCAATAGTGTTAAAGAGCATCAAAGACTTGTCATCAGATATTGCACCAAGTATATCAGTCAAAGATATCATTTGATGTAATCACGTCAATTGATGCACAATATATTTAAAATATGCTTGTGTGTAAATATTGGCAATTTCTTAGACATATAAACCAAAAGAGGAGAATCTCTCTCAATACTTGTTAACGAACCCAACTTGAACCCACTAGTCTGCGACTTGTGTAAACAGAAATTCGATATCCTAGACAAACTAGGGGAGCACCAGAAGGAAGTACATGACATGTAACATTCGTTGATGTATAGTACACCAACAGCAACATCGCTCTAAGATACAATTAGGACAATCATATGAGGACTCACTAGCAGTACATTCTTCTGGATAACAATCACAATCCACACACCTAATTTTCATAATATTCGGATTCATCCTTGAAGCACGCGGCAATATCAAAAATATCTTAATTAGTCACTATTATTTTTTCTTTCAGGTTATTTGAATTTGAACGAATCAATCATTTTATTTATAATTGGTAAATAAGTATGATAATCATCTACATTCGCGCTATATGCAAGAAAATAAGCTGCACCATTCTTTGTCGTAATGATCTCCAGAGTCTTTTCTTGTCCCTTCGCTGGTGTGTTACTGTCAACTTTGCTTGTAGTATACACTATTTTGTATGTGCTATTATTTCCCCCGATCTTAGTTGGTGATGATTCGTTAAGTTGAAAACTTACATTACTTTCTAAAGCATTAATCTCTTCTTTGACATAGTCAAATAATGATAAATGAGATGATTTATTACCAATAAGATCTGTTTTTGCTACTGCGATAATACTGTTACTACTACTGCCATCACTGTTCCTAATGCTATTATTATCAGCAGATGAAAATGTAACAATTGGGGTAAAATAAAGTCCTGTAAATTGACCTGTAGGAGCAGTATTCTTTATCCAACTAGAGGGATAAAAAGATCGTGAAGTCTTTTTCCTGAGCGACCGAGAAACCCTTCTCTCCTGCTGCTGGAATATCAGGCTTTGATTTGGAAGTGTTAAAAGATGGGGCATGAAAGCCACCGACTACTCTATCAGGGTTATTACTTGCTAAATTGGAAACAATATTTGCAAGGACTCGATTAGAATCATTAGTCAGGGATGACGAATTTGATTGTGCAAACGCAAACTGTCCGGAAATGCTGACTAGGATAAAAAGAAGTAAAACGACTGTAAATAATGCCATGAGTAACATAGGAATTATGTTAGTTAGAGCGTACTCATAAGTTTTGGCATATTCATTCAAATCTACTAATTTTCGAGATATAAAATATTCAATATGGCTGATCTTTAGTTAAAAAGAATTTTATCTTGTAGTCTTCTTTTGTTTATTAACATAAGAACTACTATAATCATAAACACCGATTGGTCCTGGTAGTACTACAGGAAAAATTATGGGAATTATATTATTAGTGTTGATTATGCCAAACAACAGCAGTTGGTTGGAAGGTTCTTAGAGTCTGTTCTATGCATTTCAGTTAGTCTATCGTAGTAAATAGATAAATATCAATATTTAATGCAAAATTTACTAGACTTAGACAAAGGACAATTAATCGTAATAGCCATATGCTTCCTAGGAGATAGTCTTATGCTGATTAGACAAGCTAAGCTTATTGTAATAACAATCGCAACTATCCTAATTGGAATGATCAATGTTAGTCAGCAGCAAGTCAATGCAAGCAATGACAATGAAACAGCAGCAGATGAACAAAATCCGGACAAAGAGTTTGACGTACCCCAACTACCCATTGGACAAATCGTACCAGGAGAGACAAATACAACCTCCTTTAGTATTAGCTGATAATTCAAGTAGCAGCAATGATAATAATAATCAGAATCATGTGATGTAGTTATTAGTCTTCTTCTTCTTGTCTGGGCGTACTACAGAAACAAAAATAATGCTAAAAACAACGTATACACTTCTATGTAGTTATACATTGTAGATATATGGCGATATGCTCTGTCTAATACAATACATACTGGTAACCTAATGTAAACAAATCGCTAGAGCAAATTCTTTTTCTTGAAGTACTGATACAATACAATTACTACTGGGACCATGACAACAGTTGGTGTAACATAATATAGCATCAGTTCTTTAAAAGATATCCACAAAGGGTTTCCTACAAAGATATCAAAGTCAGCTATTAGTGATTTTGCTTCGTATTTGGGATCTCCGCTTATTCTTGATTCCAAATTAGCAGTATAGTCTGAATTGTTTTGAAATTTATATGGAAAGGTCATATCGCTAAATTCATAGAATTTGTATGGTATTTGTCCTACAACTTTGCCTGTATTCTTTTCTTTTATAATAAGAGCCGCGTATACATTATTGACATTTAAGTTGTCTTTATCGAGAATACTGAAATTAAGTGTAGCATTTTCGCCAGCAGAAGGGGCAGAAGGAGAGGGTTGAAAAACTATGCGATAATTATCAATAGTTTTTTGTTTTCCAAAGAAATGTGCATATGCAATATTCTTATTCAATTGACTGGGAAGATTAAGAAAGTTATCAGCAAAAACAAATAATCCTACAGCACAGATAATAGTGATCACGATTCCGAACCTAGCCATTACAGTTAATTACTTCAAATTGAGTTAATATAGGCAAACCGCCTATTATGATGACTTGGTCGTCATATTAAATCTGGCTAAATCCGGTTCTACTGGTGCAAATAATATATTATATATAGTAATTTCAGATGTAAAATCCCCAGCTTTTATAAACTTGTAACTCCCTTGTTCTGCACCACAACATGAATGTAAAGCCTGGCGGTATACTCGTTTGTTGTCTGAGTTATCAGTTATAATAAATTCATAGTCAACATGTTCCTGGTTGCTGTGAGTGTTGTTATTGATAAAATTGATCGCGAAATGAGTTTCTTCACCTACTTTGGGCTTGGAGGGGAACCACGATAGCTGAACATCTACTTTATTTTTTAAATTTGTTACAGTCTCTGAAGCAATATCATTATATACTAGAACTGTGCCTTTCATCCATGGGTAAACCGGAGAGGAAAAATGATACATGCCTGGCTTATCAAATCTATGAGAAAAAGAAGCCTTTCGGTTTTATAATTCCAGACTCTGCTAACTGATGCTCTTGTTGTTGTGTCCCATTTTCTGTAGTTATAATTATCTTATGATCAATATCATCTGCATTGAACCAGCGTATTTGTTTACCTATCTGTATGGGATAAAATGATACATCAAAATACGTCTTGCTGGTTTTATCGCTTGAACCTGGAATTATAGTGATTGTGTATTGTTCTGCATTAGCTACATTAGTAACAATAAGAGTGCCAAGGATAGATAATGCAAAAACAGTAATAATTATCGATGTAGATATTATAGAAAACATAGTAGACCTTCTATCATAATTCTATTTATAGATTTAACAATTCTATCAGATCTTCCGATCTGAAAGCTACAAAATATATATTGTTAGTAAAGCAACATGCTTAAAAAGATAGTCATAATTTTTGGCATAATTTGCATGCCCGCATTAGCAGCAACATTGACTAGTTTTAGTGTTAGCACGTGATGGCTCAAAATCTAACAGATGTGCAACAAGGTGGTAATGGTAATAATAATACTGCAACGGATGAAACGAAGGTTTCAATTCTAGAGGGAGCATCTGATTTGGGGAATAAATCGTATCAACCAAGCCCTATCAAGATTAAAGTTGGAGATACTATAACATGGACAAATGACGACTCTATTGCGCCACATACAGTAACCGAAGGCAATCCATCAAGCAACATGTCTGGAGCTGGATTTGATTCAGGATTACTTAGCCAAGGTCAAACCTTTAAACATACATTTAACAAGGTAGGGGTAGTAGAATACTTCTGTTCATTGCATCCGACTATGGTAGGGAAAGTTTCTGTCAGTTCCTAGTACGTATCTGGCATATATCGGATGAATCAAGAGGATGTAAAAAGTAATACATGACTCTGCAGTCTAGGTATAAGCCCCAATGAAACCAACAACGAATGCAATAAGTTAATATACGAATAGAAGAACCGACTGCTTAGGTATACTAACAGTCTTTTTTTTCTTTCTGGCGACCAAAATTACTTTACTCATACATCTCACATTTCTTTTCAGAATACTAGAATGACTTGCAAAAAACTAGTTGATTGAAAAAGCTATAAAATCGATAGTGTCTATAATTTTGATACAGAGAAGAACCACAAGGCAGTAAGAGGGTAAGAGGAGGAAACAGTTTTCCTCTTATCGTCTTGTATATTGAAATGGCTCACTAGGTATAGTAAAGAACAGTAGATCTAAAAAGCTGAATGCTGTCCAGTAGATCTATTGCAATCTCTTTATAAGAGGGGAAGTCTCGTCATTGTGTGTTGCATAATCAGTGACCTTCCACTGTTATGTCTATTATATTTGAAAGATTTATTTTAAATGTTGTCTATAGATTTATGGCAACTAAGATAAGAAGGGAAGCCTCGTCATGTAGAAGAATCCTGCATTGTACATTTGTCATCACACCTTCCCTTCTTATCGTCCAATCCTAAGCATTAAGTTTGAAAGATTTAAATAAATACTGTCTATAGATTTATCGCAGGTCGGTAAGAGGGGAAGACTGTATACATCTTGTTTGTATCTGAGTTAACTGTAACTGTAGCTACTTTCATTGGTATGTCTTTTTTACCGTACACAAATTGATATATAATCCGAGGATAAAAAGTTGGAAAAAAAGAAAATAGGTTTGTTATTTGGGGTAGGCATAGGAGTGGCTGTTCTCGTATACGTAGGATTGCAGAGTTCGTTGGATCGGCCAGGTATCAATAGATTGCCAATTCCACCCGAAGCTGCTATTTCCATTGCATTAAAAGAGGAAGGAAAAAATTATACTCAACAAACTGATAGAAAGGACTTCCAAATTGAGCATGTATACATAACAGGAAATGGCAGTTATTTTGAATCAAATCTAGATTCAAATTCGATTGGAAAGTATTTAGGAAGATCGGAGCCAACTAAGACAGGCGGTAATTATTTCGCATGGAAAATTACAAATAAGAATGATAATAAGACATTTTTTATTGATCAGTTAGACGGCGAAATTATTTCGCAAATGATGTAGATAAATTGACATAAGATCTCCACCTGTATAAGTAAAGATCAGTTGATGCTACAGACCTTAGCCACTTTACCATTTTGGAGTCGTCTAAGGTGGAATGTGACGCCACTTGAATCCTACCGTTCGGCTATAGAGCGAGACAGCAGCCATGGAAAATCTGAAAAATAGTAAACGCTAACATTGGTTCTAGTAACATTTCTTCTTTCAGTCTGAAAATAAATGGTGTAACTAACCTAGAGATAATTCGTTAATATCCAGGATTTTCTCTCCTAATGAAGCTGTTAACTAATGGGACTATTAGAAGTGGATGATAAGGAGTAACAACTCTTTTTTTATTTAGTCAACACGCAAATTGCTTTCTACTACCAAATCACAAAGACGTTTCTTGTTCCAACGAAAAAATTGATGCGTTGAATGTGTAAGATATCCCTATCTGAAGTCAAAAGATTTACACAGAAAAAATATTGATCAATCAACAACACAATTAACAAATCATAAGGAGCCTTGAAGCTGATTTTATTACTCCGAGTATTATCTTCAGCATATGAAATTCGTAAAGAATGTCAAAACAAATCAAACTAAAACCAAATCCAAAGACTCAGCCGTAATAGTAGTTCTAGCTATACTACTTGCTTCAATTGCTTCAGTTATGGTGGCAAGTACTATTGCTGTACAAGACATCGAGGCTGTGATTAGTA
>WNFX01000766.1_pt1 | contig 32132 bp, 28 predicted proteins | sample 5400111 | NCBI WGS metagenome assembly WNFX01 (sample SAMN13153363, study PRJNA577476) | soil metagenome | isolation source: 40 cm soil or saprolite under grassland replicate 1 | place: USA:California | collected 2016-06-15 | reverse complement strand
GTCCTCGTCGGACCCCAGAAGATCACCATCCGGCACCGTATCCCCACGCCCGGAAGCAACTCCGCCACCCGGCAGCACGACACCGAAACCGATACGGAGGGTGACCATCGCAGAAGTTATCCATTGCGTTGGGGGCGTGTCCACGCCTGGTTGCGGTATCCGTCGCAGGACCAGATCACCATCCGGGTCCCGTTCGTCGTGCTCCATCCGGGATCGTCCAGGCATTTTCCAGACCCGCGGTTGAACAGGGCGGTCGGGCGCCCGCCGAGCGAGGGATCGACCGCCCGCGGGTAGACAAGCCGCCACTGCTGGCGGGCACCGTCCGTGCACGGCTCAAGCCGCACCTTCCACCCGTTGGTCGCGCCCGCCGGGACGGTCAGGCACATCCCGTGCATCCGCAGCGTGCCGTCCTGCACATACTTCCAGGACTGGGCGGCGCTGCCGTTGCAGCTCCAGATATCGGCCGGGGTGCCGGCCGCCGATAGATTGCCCACGTCGTCCAGGCACTTCCCGCCGAGGTCGAGCAGGACCGGGCCGGCCGGGCCCGCGTCCGGCGGCATGGTCACGGTCCAGGTGAAGGAGACAGAGCCGGTGAGGCCCTGGCCGTCAGACGCGGTTACCGTCGCGGCGTAGGTGCCTGGCGTGACTGGCCAGCCAGTGATCTGCCCGGTTCCGCTGATGGCGACTCCCGGCGGGAACCCGGTGCCAGAGAAAGACAGGACCTGCCCGGCGACAGGGTCGGCCGGATTGACCCGCAGGTCTACAGGACTGCCGGCACGGTAATACCGGGCTCCGGGGTTCAGCAGCGGGAGCATGCCAGGGTTCAGCTGGTCAAGGTCGGTGTGGCCGGCGTCGTTGATTCCCGTCACGGTGCCGGTACTGGTGTACTGCCAGAACGCCCAGTTGCCCCAGCCGGCCGTCGGCGGCGGGCTGGACGCGGTCGCGCTGTAGTAGGGCGTCCACAGCGGGACCTGGCCGAAGGCCGCGCTGCCGCCGGTGCAGTCCTGCCACCAACCCGCGGGGGTGTAGATGATCGGCTGCTGACCGGTCCGCTTCTGTACCTCCGCGTTGAAAGCGGCGATCCACGACACCATGGCGGACTGGCTGAGCCCGTAGCACTGGCCGGTGCCATCAGGGTTGGGGTTGTACTCAATATCCAGCATGACCGACGGCGTCCCGCCGACGCCGGTTCTCAGGTAGTTGATCAGGTCATCGGCCTGGACCACCGGGCTGCTGCTGGCGCCGTCACCGTCCGGGATGGCGTAGGCGTAGGCCAGCACGGTCAGCCCGGCCGCCTTCGCATTCACCAGGTCGGTGAGTGCGTACTTGTTCGTGTAGTAGTCGCCCTCGGTGGCCTTGATCGCCGCGAACTGGATGCCGGCGCCAGCCGCCTCCGGCCAGTTGATCGCGCTCTGCTCCTGAAAGGACGCGACATCCACGCCCTGCCTGGCTCCCGCGATGGCCCCCAAGGCCGCAGACGGCGCCACCGGGCCAGAACCCGCGGACCCGGTGCCGCGAACCGCGCCAGCGAGCCGGCGCAGTACCTGGGGGGAGTGGGTTGCCCGGACGTTAGGATGATCCACCGGCTGCGGCTGCCCCGATGACCGCACGACAGGACTGGGGCCGGCGGCGGCCGCGGCCCCTGGCAGGGCCGCCAGCAGCAGCGCGCCCACGCTGGCAGCCCCAGTCATGACTCCCGCTCGCCGCAGGCCGCATCCTAATGCGCGCATCAAGACTTCTCCTTGGACGGCCGCTCAGTGCTGTCAGGGGCGGGCCTAGAATCTCATCCGGCCCGAGATAATGTCCGGTTATTGCAGATATTGGGTCCGAAACGAAGCGGGATTGCCCGTCGCGCCCGGGCAACCCGGTCTGCGCACTACCTAGACTCAGGCCCATGCAGCGCTACCAGCTCGGCCGGTTTTCGGTCTCGCGCATCGGCTTCGGGGCGATGCAACTGCCCGGCCCTGGCGTGTTCGGTCCGCCGCGGGACCGTGACGAGGCGCTGGCGGTGCTGCGGCGCGCCGTGGAGCTGGGTGTCGACCATATCGACACCGCGCAGTATTACGGGCCCGACGTGGCCAACGAGCTCATCCGGGCGGCGCTTTATCCCTACCCAGGCACTCTCGCCCTGGTGAGCAAGGTCGGCGCACGCCGCGACGGGTCCGGGGGATGGCTGCCCTACGACGAGCCCGATCAGCTGCGGCGGGGCATCGAGGACAACCTGCGCAGCCTGGGCGTCGAGCAGCTGGCTGCGGCCAACCTGCGGCTCATGGACGGCGCGAAGCCAGACCAGCGGTTCGATGACCAGCTCGCCGTGATGATCCAGGCCCGCGATGAGGGGCTGATCGGGGGCGTCGGCCTGAGCAACATCACCAGCGAGCACCTGCTGCACGCGCTGGAACGCACCCACCTAGCGTGCGTGCAGAATCCGCTCAACCTGGTCAACCGCGCTTCGATGCCCCTTCTGCAGGAGTGCAGCTCGCGGGGGATCGCATTCGTGCCGTTCTTCCCGCTGGGCTCTGGCTTCGCCCGGGCCAACCCGGTGCTCGGCAATGAGCAGGTAATCGGCAACGCCGAGCGGCTTGGCCGCACCCCCGCCCAGGTCGCGCTGGCCTGGATCTTGGGCCTGGCGCCCAACGTCCTGCTGATTCCGGGCACGTCCTCGGTGCGGCACCTGCAGGAGAACCTCGCGGTCGCCGGCATCAAGCTCGACAACGACGCGCAACAGCAGCTGGCAGCTGCCGTACCGTAGCCGGCCTGTCCGCTGGCCTGCACGGCTGAGCCGTGCCCCCGCAGGCCAGCAATCCGGCACCGGCCCATGGCATTGTGGGGGGATGCAGAGCGTCTATGAGGTCGCAGGCGGCGGCGAGGGCCTGCTCCGCCTGGCGGAGGCGTGGCACTGCGCGGTGATGGCCGATGAGATAGTCAGCCACGCGTTCAGCCACAGGAGGCCGGCCCGCTCCGGCAGGTGCTGCACGACTACTTCGCCTGGGCCGCCACGACGACCATGTCGCGCTACCACGACTCTGCTGACGATGTCCCCGAGGGCCTGAGCATTCCGCGATGGTCCTGGGACGGCCTGCAGGGCTGAGCCCAGCACACTCCGCACTCGGGCGCGAAATTTCGCAGCGGAGCTGCAAAGAGAACGTGGCCGAGCTGGCGCGCCAGCTCGGCCACGTTCCTTCATCTCCTCGACGAGATGCCCTTCCTTTGCGGTTACCGGTTTGCGTCGTTCAGGCTGGCGGCCTTGAAGTTGTCATACCAGGCGGGTGTTGTGCCATCCGTCTTGATGACGTTGTAGTTGTCCGGGCCGACCGTCCCATCGGTATTGGAGGCCACCTCGAACAGGTTGGCATCCCAGTAACGGGTACCTGCCGACCCGGTGGTGGCGCCGTTGCCCTGCAACATGTTGAGCCACTTGTCGTAGAAGCTGCCAGGCGCACCAGAGGTTCCCCACCCGGACCAGCAGTTCGTGCTGGACGGGCAGATGCCGGCGTTCCATTCAGAGATGGCGAACAGCATGCCGTTCCCGGTCGCGGAGCCCCAGATACCGCTGACCCCGGACCTGGCCTGGGTGATCCAGTTCCGGTAGTACGCCTGGCACTGGCCGTCGTCGAAGGCGTAGCTGGCGGCCTGGGTGGAGAAGTCACCACCGTGACAGTAGGCGTGGATGCTTTCCGCGGCCGGGAGGTAGTCGCTGCTGTTCCCGTGCGCCGCGTAGGCGGCCTGGACCTCGGTGTTGAACTCGTTGACCCACCTGCTGTTGTACCCGCAGGTGTAGCCGCCGTAGCTGCCGCTGGAGACGGTGCAGGCCATGCTGGTGCCCCACTGCGGGCCGCCGCCGATGCCGATGTAGCCGACCGGGGTCACTGAGCTGAAGCTGTCGGCAGACCGGGCATGGGCCAGGAGCGCGGGCATGGTGGCAACGTACATGTCACCAAGGTTCTTGCTGACACCCACAGCGCCGGCGCTGCTGAACCCCCAGGTTGCGTAGCAGTCGAACTCGCCCTCGTTCGAGGATTCCAGGATGACCGGGCCGGTGTAAGCCGACCCGCCGGCCCCGCCGTGCGCGCCGATCTCGTCAACGATTGCCTCGTCCAGGGTCAGGTTCATGCCCCAGTTGCTGCCATTGCCAGGCGGGCAGAACTTGGTGCCCGCAATGTTCGTCCCGTTCAGGTTCAGCGTGCCCGCGGTGACCGGGGGCAGCTCGATCCACGGGATCTCGCCGTTGACGGTGAGCCCTTGGATGGCACTGTCGAAAGTGGACCGCGACAGGGTCCCCGTGTGGCCGTCGCTGCCGCACGTCATGCCGGTGAAGCAGTCAGGGACACCCCAGCGGGTAACCGGTGACTTCGTGTCGGTCATCTTGCCCTGCACTGCCGTGCTGGTAGCCGCCGGGCCGCCGTCAAGCTTGTACGGTGCTGATTCGAGCCCGTAGATCAGGTCGTGGCGCTGCAGGATCGTCGGGGCAGTCCAGCTCAGGCCGAGCGTTGCCGCCCCGCCGTCCTCCGGATTCGTGTCTTCCTTGCTGGTGAGGAAGCGCTGCACTGTGTCACCCGAGGCGGTGATCGCTACCGCGTAGGTGCCGTTGCCGGTGATGAGGCTGGACAGGTCGAAAGTGTTCCACGCGCCGTTGGTCAGCCCGGCACGTGAGGTGACCTGGGTGCCGAGCGAAGGCTGGTTGTTCCAGGTCAGCGCAGATTCGGTCCACGTGGACGGGATCTGGTAGACGGTAAATGTCACCCCGCTGCCAGCAGCGGACTGCGACCAGATCGACAGCGTCGCGCCGATACTGGTAGCACCGCCGGGGATGCCGGTGACATTGAACTTGAGGTATACCCGGCGCTCGTCGCCGCTGGCGGCAGCGTTGATGTTGAGCGAGGTTGCTGAGCCGTGAGTCACGCTGGGGTTCGACTGGGATGTGTAAGTATCCTCAGAGACAGTGATCATCCCGGTGCCTGCTAATGCCGCGGCCCCGGGCAGTGTCGCTGTCCCCAGTGTGGCCAGCGCGCTGGCGAGGCAGCCGATAAGAATCTTCCGCACTAGCTTCCCTTCCCGTAAAGGTTGACGGGGGCCCTGCTCCGGGCAGAGGCCCCGTTTCTCCGAGGCTAGCTCGCGCTAGCCTCGCATGGCCCAGATGCACGCTCACGGTGGGCTCGGCTTGTCCTGTGGTTCTCGCCACATGGGGTACATCATCGGGCCGCCGGGCAGCCGGATTGGCGGGCCGTGGTCGGTGTAGCCGTGCCGGAGGTACAGGTTGCGGGTTCGCTGGCTGGACGCTTCGAGGTAGGCGGGCGCGCGGGTCTGGGTGTCGAGGATGCGGTGGTAGTAGTCAAGCAGCGCGGTGCCGGTGCCCTGGCCCTGCAGGTCGGGCCGGACGCCCAGGAGCGCGAGGTGGTGATGCGGGGTGCCGGCCGGGTGGTGGCTGTCCAGCTCGGCGTCGAAGGCGATGAACCGTTCGGTCCACGGCATGGTGGCGGCTCGGAGCCGTTCGGGGTAGCCGTCGGGCGGGTCGGGTGGTTCATGGCCGACGGGTATCCACAGTGCTGCGGCGTCGCGGCCGACTGTGGTGTACACGATGCCGCTGGTGAGCGCGTGGTCAACGTAAAGCCGGAAGTAGGCGGGGAAGATCTCGCGGCGGGCGGCCTCGTCGCTGATGAGCCAGTGCGACGGCGGCAGGTCGCGGAAGGCTTCGGCGATCAGGGCGCTGAGCGGGTCCGCGTCTGCCGGTTGCGCGCGGATGATCTGGGTCATCACTGTGCCTGGTCCGCGGTGGTGCTGAGCTGGGCGGTGACGGCTTTGGCGCCGAGGCCGATCGCGGCGTACCGGTCAGGGCGGCGGGCCTTGAGCAGCAGTCCCCAGCCGAGCCCGATAACAGCGACGGCGGCGTAGCTGGCCGGAAGCGCCCAGGAGGCCGCGTCGGTGGGCGGGACGCCGAGCAGGGTGGCGTAGTTCCGCACGGCCAGGACCACGATGGTGATGAGCAGGGCGGCGGCCAGCGCGGGAGCGATGAGCCGGCGCCAGGTGTTCTCGCCGTGGCTGTCGCGGGCGAAGAACGCGATGATCGCTATGGCTGTCAGCGCGAGCAGGAGCAGGATACCGAAGCCGCCGGTAGTGCCGAGCCAGAAGAACAGCCTGGTCATCGGGTTCTGGCCGGTGATCGCGTAGGCCAAGATGACGGCCAGGCCGGTGGCGCTTTGGACGAGGGAGGCGGCTTTGGGGATGTTGTTGCCCCCGGTGCGGCCTAGCGCCGCCGGGAGTACGTTCTCGCGGCCCAGAGCGAATATGTACCGCCAGACGACGTTATGGAAGGCCAGCGCGGCGGCGAATAGCGAGGTCAGGAACAGCAGCTGCGCCGCCTGCGAGAGGCCGCCGCTGCCGAGGCCGAACAGCAGGCCGGGGCCTTCCTGCCCGGCGGCGGCGATCACGTGGCTGGTACCGGTGTGAACGGCCATCGCCCAGCTCGCCCCGGCGTAGACGACGGCGATCATGCCCAGGGCCAGGAAGGTCGCTAGCGGGATGGTACGGCGGGCGTTGCGTGCTTCCTCGGCCAGGACCGGTGCCTGCTCGAACCCGACGAACCCGAGCACGGCGACCACGGCCAGCACGCCGAACGTGCCGAAGCCGGCTTTGGTCAGGTCCGTCGGGGACAAGGTGGCGAAGCTGATGTGCCCGCCGGCCGGCGAGAGCAGGCCGGAGATGGTCTCGGCCAAGATGACCAGGATTTCGGCGGTCAGCAGGATGCCCAGGACCCAGCCGGTAATGTCCACGCGGAGCATGCCAAGGATGGTGATGATCCCCCACGCGACCAGCGCCCATACCCACCACGACGCGTGCACGCCCAGATGCGCGGCCGCCTCGGCGGACGCTGCCGGCCCGAGGGCGCCGTACAGGCCGACCTGCAAGAACGAGTATGACAGCAGCGCGACCAGGGCCGCTGCCACGCCGGTTGCGCGTCCGAGCCCCTGGGACACAAATGCGTAAAACGCCCCGCTATTGGTGATGTGCCGGGTCATCGCCACGTACCCGACGGCGAATATCCCCAGGACCACGGCCACGACGAGGAATGCCGCCGGGATGCCCGTCAGGCCGGTGATCTGGTACGCGGTAGGGATGACCCCGGCCGCGACGGTCAGCGGGGCGACGCCGGCCAGGACGAAGAACAGCACCGCGCTGACGCCCAGCCTGTCCTTAGCCAGTGCCCGCGACATGCTGCCTTGCCTAGCTGATGACGTTCGGACTGCGGACATCTTGTGACTCCTTGATGATTGGCGGATCGGATCAGGACATGTGGCTACACGCGGTGGGACAGCAAGGCGCTATCGACGGCCGCTTGAGTCTGGGCGATCAGCTCGCGCAGGTCCGGGCTGAGCTGCCGCACCGTCGCGTCGAGGCCGTGTCGCGCCCCGGGCGGCCCGTACTGCAATAGACGGGAGCCAAGCCCGCACGCGGTGGCAAGCCCGGCCAGGACGACGCTGTGAAGGGGCGCCGGGCGAGCCGGGTCAAGCACGACCCGCGCCCGCGCTAACGACGCGAACGCCCACTCCGCGTTCACCGGGACCCACCGGTCAGCGCGCCAGCGGTGCCTCGAGCGCTCCTGCGTCAGATACCCGGCCTGCTCCAGGCGGCGGGCCACGTCCTGCTCAGCGGTAACGCCCAGGAACGTCAGCCAGTCCCGCGCCGAGTGCCGGTCGTGCTCACTAAGGACCAGGCCAAGAACATGACCTGCTAGCCCGTCGTCGGGCGGCTTGCTGTCCGCTACCACGACGCTGTCAGCGCTGACGCGGACCCTGGCGGACACGACAAGCTCGGCCAGCAACGCGCTGGCCAGGCCAATGCCTGCAGCGCGCGGATGGAGGAACTGCCTGCCGCTCACATCGTGGTGCGCTAAAAGGTACAGGTCATCGGCAAGCAGCCCAGTTCCGCTCAGCCCCGCCATCAAATGCCTCCCGGTTGCTGCAGCGGCCAATCGCGGCGGGCCCGACGACACTCAACAGCTCCGAGAGAATCGTCGGCGTGGCGGATTGCGTGGGTGCTACGACTCGATTTTGGGACTAAAGCTAAGGAAGGGTATCAGGCTTGCCTACGCTGCCACCCGCCCGATGATGTTTTCTAGATTCCAAGCTGCCACGCCCGACGCAATGGGCACCTTCGGCTTTGATGTCACGCTGGGCTACCGGGGCTGGAAACGGCCGCGGCCGTTCAACCCAACACCTGCCACTACCCCGCGGCCTGGATGCTGCGTGCGGCTGCGGGTTCAGCGGAGGTGGCTGCGGCAGGCAGCCGCCGCAGGTCCTCGGCGGTCAACTCGCCGGTGGAGATGAGCAGGAGCGCCAGTTCGTCCAGTGCGCGGGGTCCCCGCAGCCCGGGGACGCCGGTGCGCACGTAGCGTTCCCTGATGTTCTCGCACCGCTTGGCGACCGTGTGGGCTTGCCAGCCGATCCGGTTCGCGGTCTGCCTGGCGCTGGCCGGCGCCGGGTTCGCGGTGTGCCGCCAGGTCAGGTACGTCTCGAACCGGGCGGCCAGGACGAGCCGGTCGCTGCTGGTGAGCGGGGCACGGTGGCGGGTGCTGGTGGCCGCGCGTTCTGTCGCCACGGCAGCGTCGCGGACATCGTCCGCCAGGTCGGGCACATCATCAAGGTCGGGCAGACGCAGCCACAGTGTGTAGCGGCCCAGCGTCCCGTTCAGCTGCACCTTGGCGTGCCATTGCTGGAGCGGTATCTGCAGTCCTGGCGGGAGGTCGACGCGGAAGCCGCGGTCGCCGAGCACGCACATCGGCGAGGAGCGGCTGTCGTTGTGCAGCCACCAGGAGCCATCGTGATAGCGGAAGCTCCCGGCGTTCCGCGACAGGCCGCGGTCGGCCGCGGGCAGCACGGCGCGGCAGGCGGGCGCCCGGCCGAAGGTGAACGGCTCGCCCGGGCGGACCCGCCATGTCCGCGATTCATACATCACGATCAGCTGCACCGGACCGGCCCCGCCTTCGTTACGCCGCGGCAAATCCGCGGCGGCGGCTGGCCTGCAGGTGCTCCCGGCCGGGCCGGGCCCGGCGCGCGGGCGGCGCCGGACGCGTCCAGCGGCCCGCCGGCGCCCCACCGCCGCAGGTGCGATCACGTCGTGCCGGACACCGGGCAACTCTCACCCGCGCCGTGCCCGCCAGGAAGCCCAGTGCCGTGGCCCGGCAGGACGCGCCGAGCGCGTCTGCCGCCCAGGCGGCTGATGGCGCTAACGGCGCCGCACGGGCGACACCGTGCTCTGCCTGTCGCACCGTCATCATTATCAGCCCTTACCATGCTTGGTCTTACCTGCTAAGACTGCGCGCAATCATCCCTGGTTGCGTCGTTCCGCAGCTCCTGCACGTCCGCGCTCGCGAGGTGACCTCCGGCTTGCGGAGCCTGCCCGCTGACGTCCGGCTGGACGCAGGCAGCGGGCCGCGCCGGCCCGGCACGGGGACGTCTCCCCTTGCCGCGGCGCGATCCCGAACGCACCCTGTGCGAGGACGCGGCAGACGCCGCGCAACGACCTTCAGGAGGTCACGATGATTTCGCAGGACACCCATGACAGAGCGCCGGCTGCCGTAGCCGGACGCAGGCCGCGCGGGCACCCCGGACTGCCGGGCACGGCAGGAAGACGCCTGATACTGCGCGGCCCCGGCATGCTAGCCGCCGCCGCGACCGCGGTCATGCTCGCCGCCTCCCTCGCGGGCCCGGCTGCCGCAGCCCCCGCGACTACCAAAGCGGCCGCGGTGAGGCTGACGCCGGCCACCGCAGTGCCGCGCTGCCTGAAGAACGACCTCATCGCCGGGCTGCACGGCCAAGAGAGCGGAACCCAGGGCGGGCGCAGCCAAGGCGGGTTCATCCTCACCCTGACCAACAACAGCGAGAGATCCTGCTCCTTGTACGGCTATCCGGGACTGGGCCTGCAGGACGCCCGCCACCACGTCCTGCACTCCAAGACCCATTGGGGCCCGACCATCTTCGCCCGCGACCCCGGCAGGCACACCATCGTGCTGTCCCCTGGTGAGACCGCCACCGCCAGCGTCGCCTTCGCCTACGTCGGAGCCAGGCACCCGCTGCACGCGGCCTACCTGGAGATCACCCCGCCCAACGGCTACGACCACGCCGTCGTCGCGATCCCGTACGGACTAGGGAACATCAGCGACGGCAACCTGTACGTCACCGCGATGGCCCGGCACACCGCCTATACGCACCCGGCCCAGCGCTGTTGCCTGTGACCGCCATCGAACCCGCGGGACGCACTCCGACGGACCAGTCCCGCTGCAAGCCCTTACCGCACTGAGCTGCCAGAGGCTCCCGCGACGACTCGCGGGAGCCGTCCGCGCCCTCTGGCCTGGCCATCGACCGGAGAACCGGCGGCAGCCCCACTCCAGCCAGCCGCCCACACCGGAGAGTAGCCACCGCCACCTGCGGAACGACCTGCGGGAGCGATCTTGCGCCTGCCCGCGCTGGCGTGCGGGCGCGTAGTCCTGGCTGACCGCGCCCAGCATCAGAGTGACTCATTCGAGGCGCCCCCCGTTGACGCTCTGATGCAGTAATACTGGCGACTGCGCCTCACGGTGCGGTCGCGTCAGGGTCGTCTCATATCCGGCAGGCCGGGGTGCCGCCTGGGAGGCGGTGGCGCCAGCGTGCGATCAACGGGTACATGGCACCCGCGATCCAGCGGAAGGGGGGAACGAGAAGGACGCGGCCGACGGCTGCCGGCCAGCCGGATCCGGCGGTTAGTGCCTGAGCGATTGCGAGATGTCCGCGCGAACGACGGCCGCTGTCGTCAATCCACCACGCGGCGGAACGGACGTCATCCGGTGTGAGTGCGTGCACTGCGAGCTCGTCTGAGGCAAGCGCCTGCCACGCGACGGCCTTCGCGCTGCCGCGCCATCGAGCGGCAACCCAGTTCGCGCTCGAAGTGCAGAACGAACAATCGCCGTCGTAGATGAGCAGAGGCACCAAAGAAATCACCCACGTCCAACGGTAGCGTTAGCGAACCATCGCCGCGGCACTGGTCGCCGCCGCCCGTCCCCGCAGCGGCCACGGCAGGCGCGACATAGCGGGCCCCGTCCGTCCCGGCCGGCCCCCCGGCTGTCGGGCTCGTGGAACGTCGCGATATCCATGCTGTCGGGCATTGTCCGCTGGACTGGATTGATGCCGTCCAGCTGGAGCGGCCAGACACCGCATTGGTGAGCGAAGGATATTCGCCCATGATAGGGTCTTGCACCGCGCAGAACCAGTCGGCATCATGCGTATCTATCAGACCGCAGGACGACCCGGCGTCGCCGTGGAGCGTATAAGTACAGCAGACGTAATTCATCGTTCGCTGCATCGCCTGCTGCTCAGCGAACGCGACTACAGGCCGGTCGCTTGATCGCCGAGAGCGGCCAGCCACCTGCCAGCCCCCGGGCCGAGGCTCAGCTCGGGGGCCCCGCCCCCGAGCTCTACAGCTGCTCGGCCAGCGCGGCTGGACCCCTGAGCACTACGAGCACTTCCTCGCCGACACCTGGCGGCGCCTGCTCCTCGCCGGGTAAGCCGGGCTCGCATCAGCTCAGCGCTGGCTGGCAGGGCGTGCGGCGCTGGCGGGGGGCAGGTAGCCGTTCGCGACGAGGTCGACCACGGCGTCGCTGGCTGCTTCGGGCGTCCAGCCGTAGTCGCGGTGACGCGCGCGCAGGTGCACGTAGCTGAACAGGACGGTGTCGGAGACGAGGACGGCGAACCGGCGTGGCTCGGCTACCGGGCCGAGTGATCCGTCGGCTTTGCCTTGTTCGATGATGCGCAGCCACGGGGCGAAGTAGTCGATGCTCAACCGCGCCGCATCCAGGTCGGGTCCGTGGAACGCCGTGTCGGTGTGTGCCAGTAGTGGGAGGTTTCGTTCCGCGACCGCGCACAGCGCGCGCAGCGCGGCCGCGAGCCGGGCGCTTCCGCTGCCGGGCATGGTGAGCGGTTCCCACATCAAGGCCTGGTAGTCGGCGGCGAGCTGCTCGCGCAGGAGTTGCTCGACGGCGCGGCGGGTCAGCCCGTGCCGCCAGACCGTGGCGCGTGAGACGCCAGCGGCCTCGGCGATCCGCTCCAGCCGCAGCGCCGCCCAGCCCTCCTCATGGAGCAGCCTGGCAGCGACCGCGAGCAGGTCTTCGTTCACCGGCTGCCTTCTTTGATTGCCTTTGCTGAGACTAACTGTCTCATGTTAAGACGATATTTGTCTCACCGAGAAGGAGCGGGCGATGTCCGAGCTGACGATCACCTGGCAGGACCCGGATACGGCCCGACCAGCGCACGACGTCCTGGTCCGGCTGGTCGCGCTGACCGATCGCGCCTATGAGGCCGGCGACATCTCCGCATACCTGATGGAGCCACGCCAGGACCGGACGTGGGCGTGGACCGCCGACCTGCCGTCGGACCTGCGCACGTCCTACCAGCTCTGCCCGGTACGCGGCCTGCCGCTGCGCGGCCAGCCGATCGACGCGCACCGCTGGGCTGAGGTCATCGCCGCCGGCCAGCCCGATCCGTCGTGCCCCGACTCGCTGCCACCGGGCTGTAGCTACGGCAATCCGGACGCGCCCGCGTCCGTGCTGAGCATGCCCGGCGCGCTCCCCCAGCCGTGGGTCGCCAGGCGGCCGTCCGTTCCGCGCGGATCGCTCGTGCGCACGCCGCTGAAGGGCGGGTCGCTCGTGCACGTCTACCGGTCACCGGGGGCTTCGGGCGGCCCGGCGCCGCTGCTGGTGATCTTCGACGGGCACCGGCTACTCTGCACCGATGTCACCGCGACGTTCGATAACCTTGCCGCGGACGGCGTGCTCGGACCGCTGACCGCCGTCGTGGTCGAGTCAATCCGCGGCTCGGCGGCCCGCGGGCCGTCCAGGATCAACAGTCTCACCGTGGCCGCCGAGCTGGAATCCTTCGTCTTTGGCGACCTGCTGCCAGTGGTCGAAGCCCGCTACCCGGTCACCGGCGACCCGGCACGCCGCGTCCTGGCCGGGCACAGCCTGGGCGCCGTGGCCGCGCTGCACCTCGCCTCCCTGCGCCCCGACCTGTTCGGCAGCGTCGTCGCCGGATCCGCTGCACTGTGGTGGCCCGGCGAGAATGGGCAGATCGCAGGCGCAGACGTGGCCGCCGCTTACGCCAGCAGCACCCGAACCGTCCGGCTGTTCTTCGACGCAGGCACCGAAGAAGGCGACCTGCGCAGGCGCAGCCGCGGCTTCCACGACACGCTGGTGAAAGCAGGTCACGATGTGACCTACAGGGAGTTCCGCGGCGGCCACGACCACGCCTGCTGGCGTGGCAGCCTTGCCGACGGAATCCTCAACGTGCTCGGCAAGACGGGCAACGTGCCAGCGGCCCTCGACGGCGTCCCCGCTGGCCGCCGCCACGAGTAGAGCACGCGGGCACAGACGTTGTCGTGCGGGCCGGTGAGATGAACCGCGCCGCTCACCCGGTGATCGGCGACTTCACGGTCCTGCGGCGTGACTAGATGGGTGGCAGGATCGCACGGGCGCCGCTTGACAAGCACGACTCCGGTGGTGTCTGTATGTCATCAGGAGCGTGTCAGGAGCGTGCCAGGAGCGTGGTCGGGCCGCCGGGCAAGCCGAGCCGGCCAGCGGAGCGGGCGACGTCAATGTTCAAGGGGAGGCGGTCACAACTGCATCGCGATCTGCTGGCGGCGCCTTGTGATCGTCGGCGGGCCACGGGAATCGCTGGCATCGTGTCCGGCGCGGCACGGCTGCTGGCAGCCGGCCCGGACACCGCGTGGTGACCGCCTTACCCCGGCTGCGCGAGTCCCGGACGATCCGCCCCGGTCCCGCGCCAAGCACCGTCATATCATGCGGTCTGACCGACACGATGCGGGCCGACATCTCGGTGTCGGTCGTGTTCTTCTTCGAGCGGCCGCTGGACGACGTGCGGCTGGCGGACGGACTCTCGCGCGCGCTGGATCTCATACCAGCCTTCGCCGGCCGGCTCCGGAGCGGCGAAGAGACGCTGGAGATCGTCTGCGACGACGCGGGCGTGCCGATGGAGACCTTCGATGTGGGGGAGACCCTGGCCGAGGCGATGGGCCGGGTTAACTTGCCCGGATCGGGCCTGGCCGGTCACATCGACGCGCCGCAGGCACGCTCGGGCGGGCTGCCGCTGCTGACGGTCCGCTCTTCCCATCTGGCCGATGGCGGCACGGCGGTTGGCTGCTCGTGGCACCACGCGGTGGGCGACATGCAGAGTTTCATGTTGCTGATGCGAGCGTGGTCAGCGGCAGTCGAGGGCGAACCGCTGCCCGAGGCAATCCTGGTCAAGGACCGGGAGGCCTACCTCGATCGGGTGCTTCCGCCCGATGACCACGGCCGGCCCGGCATCCGGCTGCTCGGAGCGGATGAAGCCGCCCTCCTGGCGCGCGACGTCGCGGCAGCGTCCATGGCGACCAGGACCGTGCAGATCTACTTCACTGACGCCGAGGTAGGCCGGATGCGGCAGGAGCAGAGCACCGAGGCCGGGCAGCGACTGTCGGCGAACGACGTGCTGTGCGCTCATGTTGTCACCGCGATCCGGCGCTTGGACGACGACCAGGAAGCCAGGAATCTGGCGATGTCCGTCGATATCCGGCGCCGCCTCGGGCTGCCGTCCGCCATGGTCGGCAACCTGACCAATGAGGTCTACTTGTCGTGCGCGCCGGGAACCGCGCCAGGCCTGCTCGCGGCACAGATCCGGGCGGGGATTGACGATTTCACGAGCTCGCACCTGAGCATCCGGGCCAGCCGCGCCTTCCTGGACGCCGTCGGCTGGTCCCGCATGCGCGATTGCGTACCGGTCGGATTCGACCTGAGCCGCCGAACGTTCACCTTCAGCAGCTGGACCAGGTTCGGCGTGTACGACATCACCTTCGAAGGACAGCGCCCCGCGTACTTCAGCAAGGCTGCCGGTGTTCAGCTGCCCTGGACGTCATGGCTGGTCGAAGGGTTCGGCGGCGCCGGGTTCGTCTTCACGATCGGCGTTCCGGCCAAGCTCGCCTGGCATCTGCGCACCCCGCAAGGGCGTGCGGCAACGCACCTCAACCGGGCACCAGAAGACGCGCTGCCAGCACTCGCCGCAGCAGCGCGGAAACTGCTCTGAACCAGCCAGGTGGCCGGCGGCTCGATGCCGTGCCGGGCGCTCGTCGGGCGGGCGGCCGCGGCAAGCCAGGTTGGTCACCCAGCCTGGAATGTCTATCAGCGTTACGTGCCCGACAGCGCGGTGCGGCCTCGCGGCCTGGAGGTCGCACCGCCTGTTGACGGACGTCAGCTCGCGGGCGCTGCCGGCTGGTCGGCGGGCTGGTAGGTGAGCATCAGGACGCCGTCGCCTGCCGTACGTGAGCTGGTGAGCGTGAGCGAGGTGGCCTGGTTCACCTGATCTGGGAACAGGCGCTTGCCCTGGCCCAGGATGACCGGGAAGACCATCAGCCGGTACTCATCGACCAGGCCATGCTTGGCCAGGGCATGGACAAGCTGGCTGCTGCCCTCGACAAGCAGGTCGCCGCCCGGCGCGGCCTTCAGCCTGGCAACCTCGGCTGCCGCATCGCCCCGCAGCACCGTCGTCGGGCCCCAGGTCGCGTCGTCGTCGGCGAGCGTCGATGAGACCACGTACTTGGGGATGGAGTTCATCCGCTCGCCGAAATCGCCGGCCTCCGGCATCGTCGGCCAGGCCTTCGCGAAGCCCTGGTAGGTGTCGCGTCCGAGCAGCAGCGCCTCGCTGCCGAACAACTCGTCATACTTGAACCTGTCGCCTTCGGGGCCGCGGTCGAACTGGAAGGTCCACCTGGGCTCTTCCATCACTCCGTCCAGCGATACGAACTCGGTCACCACGATCCTGCTCATCCCGGGCCTCCCGGTACGTTGGCGCCGGCACCGTTGCCGACTCCCTACCCCAGTTACGAACCAGCCCGGCCCCCATCGACATCTGCCGGGAAAGTCTTTGCGGTGCCTGCCCGGCCGGGCGGACCGGCCGCCGCATCGGGCCAGCGTCGCTCAGCTGAGTTCCGCGTGGCAGACGGGCTCAAGGCGCGGGGTCCCGGCCCCGTCCTGGACGGTGCGCTCGAAGCGGATGCGCGCCGTGCGGCCGTCGAATTCCAGGGCGGAGAGCATGTTGGCGAACCAGGGACCGTGGGTGATCCGCCATCGGATCTGCGGCTTGCCGACGCCGGCCAGCCTGGCCAGGGTACTGGCCGCTATCCCGCCGGGGCGGGAGGTGGCCAGTCGGTGCATGCGCTGGAGCGAGCGCGGCAGCATGTTGTGGATCGGAGAGCAGACTGCCTGGTAGACGGCGCTGCGCGGCCTTGTCCCTGCCGGGAAGTCCACGGCTGCCAGGTAGCTGTGATGGACATCACCTGAGACAACTGTGATCGACGCGGGCGGCTCGCCGTGCTTACCGGTGGCGAGCCAGGACAGAAGCTGCTCGGCTGCCACGAATGACTTCCCGAACGCCGCCCAGTGCTCCAGGTCCACGGCACGGCGCATGCGCTCGCCGGCGGACGCCAGGCGCCTGCCCCACGCGCCGCCGCAGACGGCCTCGTTCCACGCCTCAAGGGCATGGATGCCGGGCGGCAGCAGCAGCGGAAGCGAGGTGGCGAGCACGACGTGATCCCAGCCGCCGGCCACCCATTCCGTGATCTGCCGCCATTCCGGCTCGTTGACCATCAGCCGGTTGCCTTCCGCAAGCACCCGGCCGCTGCGCGAATCGATCACGACGACCCGGACCCGGCCGAAGCTGCGCGAGAAGCTCCAGCCGATGCCCTCGGCAGGGTCACTGGCCCGGAGCGCGAAGTCGGTGAGCACGGCCGCCGCGTCACCCGGCTGCTCCTGCACCTGGCGCCACAACTCGTTCTTGCCGAGTTCTTCCGGCGAGAGGTTGCCCAGATGCTGATAGAGCCAGTAGCTCATGTAGGCGCCGTTGATCCTGTCCCGCCACCAAGGCTTGGCCCGGAATTCGCGGCGCCAGGCGGCGGAGATGTTCCAGTCGTCGTGGACGTCGTGATCATCGAAGATCATGGCCGTGGGGATGACAGAAAGCAGCCATCGCGCCGATGGCTCGCTCCAGGCCTCGCGGTACAGGAAGCAGTACTCGGTGAAATCCGCGGTCTGGTTGCCCGGCGGGCTCGATGGGTCGCGGCGCTGGCTGATGAACTGCCGGGTGCCCGGCCCGACCTCGTCCGCATACACCTGATCGCCGATCAGGAGCATAACGTCGGGCCAGCGCGCACGCGGCGTCTGGCGCAAGCCGGACGCCAGGGCAATGAGCGCGTCGGGCCCGTGCTCGGGCTCATGCCTGACGCGCCCCCGGCTGGGCCGCCGTACCGGCAGCTCAGCGATCCGGCACGAACCGAATACCAGCCGTAGCGGCCGGTCAGGGTCCAGCGTCCGCAGCACGCTCGGCCCGAACGCCGAACCCGGCTCCGGCCAGCAGACGGTGCCATCCAGGGCGACCTGATACTCGCACTCGGTTCCCGGCCGCAGGTCGCCGACTACTACCAGCCCGTAGTGGTGCCCGGCCACTTCGAAGGTTCGCGCCTGGTGGCCAAGGATCTCGACCTGGCAGGCGCGGTCGGTCTCGACCCAGATCGTGACCGCGGTCTCGCCGGCATAGCGCAAGAGGGGGCCGAGCACCAGGACGGGCGCTCCGCTGTCGCCAGCTGTCATGCAGCCCATTTACCCAAGATCTGCCGCCGCCCACATCCGCATGCCCGCATCCGATGACCGCGTCTATTCAGCGGGTACCGGCGATGAGCCGTTCGCGGTCGAACGTTGCCGACGTGAACCGCCAGCCAATCCTGTTGAGCAGCAGCAATGCCGCCGCGGCGATCAGGGCGGTGCCTGCCGACGCCTTGATGACGTTCAGCGCGATGACCGTCGTCAGAGCGACCGAGGGAAGGCTCGCCAGCGAGGCGAGCTGCTGGGCGACGCGGACGTCGCTCGACCTGGTGGAGATCAAGACGGCGACCCAGATCGACCACCCGGCGAGCAGGGGCGTGAAGAAAATCTGGGCGAGCAGGTCAGGAAGACGGATGAGCGCGGACGCCACGGCCGGAAGTGCGAAGAGCTCGACACCGGCCAGGAAGAGGCCGTAGACCACGTAGGCGACGGCGATCGAGGGGAGAAGGGCGGCCAGGGCCTTGCCAAGCAGGAGCTCCTGACGGCGGATCGGCGTCGTGAGCACCGGCTCTAACGTTCCTTGCTGACGCTCGCCGACCACCGAGTAGGCAGCGACAAAGGATGGCACGAGGGCCGGGATGGCGAGCATGTACAGCAGAACATGCTCGTGCCTGAGCGGGCCAGACGCTGACGAATTCAGGGTGAAGACGTTGACCAGCGGCTGGACGCAGAAGATCACCGGGATGATCGCCATCCCGACGGTGAGCGATCGGTTGCGCCGGTACTCCGTGAGCTCCTTGCGGAAGATGGCGCGGACGCGCCTTTTGCTGATGCTCATCGCCAGCTTGCCTCCTGATCCTCGTCGATCAGCTCGAGATAGACGTCCTCGAGCGAATGGTGGGACTCGCTGATCGTCAGCACGTCGGCGCCGGCCGCCACGAGCGCACGGGCGACGGCCGGCGCGGCGACTGCCGGGTCGGCCACGGCGAGGACATAGGCGTGGCCGTCGGGGTGCCAGCCGTCGACGGCGGGAAGACCGGCGAAGACGCGGGCAGGGTCGGCGATCGGGATGCGGGTCCTGATGATGAGCGACTTGGCGAACAACTGGTCTCGGAGTTCGTCGGGCCGGCCGATCGTGCGCAACGTCGTGTTCAGGATGGCGACGCGGTCGCAGAGGCGCTCGGCCTCCTCAAGGCGGTGCGTCGTGAGGAAGATCGTCACGCCGCGCCGGCGGAGCCCGTCGATCAGTTCGTGGACGTCGCGGGCGGCGACCGGATCCAGGCCGGAGGTCGGCTCGTCGAGGAAAAGCACCTCAGGCTCGCTGAGCAGCGCCCTGGCCAGGGCGACCCGCTGGCGCAGGCCCTTGGACAAGATGCCGCAGGCATCGTGCGCCCGGCCGGTCAGGTTGACGGCCCGCAGCGCCCGGCCAATGCGATCGCCAGGCTCCGGCACCTCGTACAGATCGGCGAAGCATCTGAGGTTCTCGGCCACGGTCAGGCGCTGATACAGGCCAGGCGACTCTGGCATGATCGAGATCCGCTGCCGGATCTCCACCCCGTTTTCCGCAGTGACCGGTATTCCGGCGACCGTCGCCGAGCCCGAGGTCGGTGCGAGCAGAGTGCCGAGCGTCCGTACGGTCGTCGTCTTGCCGGCGCCGTTCGGTCCGAGGAACCCGAACACCTCACCGCGCGCCACGCTGAACGACAGATCAGCGAAGGCGGTCCGGCCGCCAAAGACCTTGGTCAGGTGACTGACTTCGATCGCGGGTGTCCCGGCGGCTGAGGGTGTCCCGGCGGCCGAGCGCGGCCCGGTGGCCGAGGGTGTGCCGGTGGCTGCCTGCGGCCCGGTGGCTGCCTGCGGCCCGGTGGCAGCCTGCGGCCCGGTGGCTGCCCGCCGCTCAGCACCGTCACCGTGTCGGCGGCGCGATCCGGTCAGGTCGAGTGTCCCGTCGTCGTTGCCCACAAATCCGCCCTGTCTCTGCCGCGCCGCGGAGCGCGCCGCGGGCGCCGCGGCGTAGCCCTTGCCGAAAAAATAGATATCAGTATGCTAAGCAAGTGTAATCAGATTCGTCAAGCAGAGGAAGCACGCGATGGCCGCCAAGAACGCAGTAGCTGCCGCAGTCCAGGACCGGTCCCGCCGCCAGGTCACCGAGCGCGAGGCCTGGTCAGCGCCAGGAGTCCGGGTCCTGGTGCTCAGCATCGGGACGCTGCTCCTAGCGGCCGCGCTGCTGCCGCTCGGCATCGTGCTTGGCCGCGGCGCGGGCCCGACAACGCTGATCGCGACGGCCGTCCTGCTGATCCTGGCCGGTGACCTGGCGTTGCATGGTCTGACGCCTGTCGTCGCCGGTGAGGCACGCGCGGTTCAGCTGTTCGGGAGGTACCGCGGGACCATCAGGGACCCCGGCTTGCACTGGGTCAACCCGTTCGCCCGCAGGCGGAAGGTGTCCACCAGGATCCGCAACCAGGAGTCGGCTCAGGCCAAGGTCAACGACGCCGACGGCAATCCGATCGAGATCGCGGCTGTGGTCGTCTGGCGGGTAGATGACACAGCCAGCGCCCTGTACTCCGTCGATGACTTCACCCAGTTCGTCACGATCCAGACCGAGACCGCCGTCCGGCACATCGCTTCCAGCTATCCGTACGACAACCGTGGCAGCGGCGCGCTGTCGCTGCGCGACAACGCAGAGGAGATCACCAGGCGGCTCTCCGCTGAGATCACCGAGCGAGTGGCACCGGCCGGGGTGCATGTCATCGAATCGCGCCTCACCCGGCTGTCCTATGCCCCGGAGATCGCCCAGGCGATGTTGCGGCAGCAGCAGGCGAGTGCCGTCGTCGGCGCACGGCAGCGGATAGTCGAGGGCGCGGTCGGCATGGTGCAGCTTGCCCTGCAGCGGCTCGAGGAAGAGGGCGTCGTCGAACTTGACGAGGAGCGCAAGGCCGCGATGGTGTCCAACCTGCTCGTGGTCCTGTGCAGCGAGCAGGCCACCCAGCAGGTCGTCAACACCGGCTCCCTCTACCAGTGACAGCCCGCGCGGAACCGCGGTGACCGAGCGCAAGAGCGTTCTGCTGCGGCTGGACCCAGCCGTTCACGACGCCCTGGCCAGATGGGCCGCCGACGAGCTGCGCAGCACCAATGCCCAGATCGAGTTCCTGCTCCGCCGGGCGCTCGCCGAGGCGGGGCGGCTGCCAAGCCACGCCGGGCGGATGCGCCCGCGCGGGCGGCCGCGCGCCGGCAGCCGGGCGGATGCGCCCGCGCGGGCGGCCGCGCGCCGGCAGCCGGCCGAAGACAGGCGGTCGGCGCAGGCCGATGACCTGCCCGGCTAGTGCGTGTCCCGTAGACCCCGACCCCCGGCCCCCCCGGCTGCCCGTGCCGATCCCCGGCTGCCCGTGCCGATCCCCGGCTGCCCGTGCCGGCCCCCGGCTGCCCGTGCCGGCCCCCGGCTGCCCGTGCCGATCCCCGGCGCCCGGCCCGGCGCAGCGACGCCCTCGATTCGATCACCTCCGCCACGCTGGTCCCACCAGCATCGGCGAGCCGCACTTTGCACGGGTTACAGTCAGTCCGTGCCCTGATTTGCGGCATTCGTCCGCACCCAATCGGTGCCAAGTGCCGGTCGGGACCTTGGCGCAGCGGCCGGGATAGAACCAGCGGGTCAGGAACGGACACCGCGCGGGCGACCCGCCATCAGCCGGGCGGCCAGACCGCCGACACCGCCGGGCCGGCCAGGGTGCCGGCCGCCTGCCCGCCTCCGTGCCGCGGCGGCGTCACCCCGGGACATCACGACTCCTTCGCGGGCGATGTGACAACTCATAAGCTGGCCGGGCGGCGCTGACGGGGACGAGGCGCCGAAGGGGACGCGGCGCTGGCCGGAACGGGCCGCGATGGCGAGGAGGGGCCGACTAGCCCAGCCGCAGCATGCCGGAAACAGCTGCCGCAGCTCGCAGCTTCCCGCTGGTCGGTTTGGGCCTCGCGCTGGTCGGCGGCGTACTCGCGCTGGTCGGCGGCCTGTCGCGCTGGCCGGCATGGGCCTCGTGCTGGTCGGCGGCCTCTTCGGGCCGGCCGGCATGGGCCTCGTGCTAGTCGGTACGGCGGTCTCCGTCTTCCTGCCGAGGACCATGGTCTATGGGTTGCGTGTATCTGAGGATGCCTGGTTGCCGCGGGCAGTCGATGATGATCATCTGGTACCTGGCGGATTCTTGCGCGCGTGCGTCACGCCCCTGGCCTGGTCAGGTGCCGGTGGCACCAGCGCGGCGCGCATCGAAAGGTGGCGCCAGGACACCGGCTGACCGGCGGCCGTGCGGTACGCTGCGTGCACACGGCATATCGTGAGGCGGCGCCATCGGGGCGCGCCGGTCGTACATCGCTCGGTGAGCGAGCTGTGGTTTCCACGGATGTGGTGGCCCTCGACAATGCGGCCACCAGAATCCGAAAGTGACTACCTATGACAGCTTTGCCCATCGAAAACTCGCGTGCCAGCCGACGTCGGCGTGGCGTGGCCAGGTCAGGGCCTACCGCCACCGGCAACGTGCGGTCCAATCCGGCGCCGCGCAGCCGAGTTCGAGCAACCGACCCAGCCAGCGGCGCGCCCGGGATAGCGACGCTGAACGCGACCTTCGCCGAACTGGGCGTTCCCCGGCCTCTGGTCGCCTCGCTGGCCGAGGGCGGCATCGCCGTGCCGTTCCCGATCCAGGCAGCTGCCTTGCCTGACGCACTGGCCGGGCTGGACGTCCTGGGCCGCGGCCGGACCGGCTCGGGCAAGACGCTCGCGTTCTCGATCCCGCTCGCTGCCAGGCTGGCCGGCGGCCACACAAGCGCCGGTCGGCCGCGTGGCCTGGTCCTGGTGCCCACCAGGGAGCTGGCCAGCCAGGTCCAGGCCGTGCTCGTGCCGCTGGTCCGCGCCATGGACCTGAGCGTGACCACCATCTTCGGTGGTACCGGCCAGAATCCGCAGGTCGCGGCGCTGCGTCGGCGTGTGGACATCGTCGTGGCGTGTCCCGGCCGGCTCGCCGATCTCATCGAGCAGGGGCACTGCCATCTGGGCGACGTGGAGATCAGCGTGCTTGATGAGGCCGATCACATGGCTGACCTCGGCTTCCTGCCGGTGGTGCGGCGGCTGATGGACGCCACCCCGCAGGAAGGGCAGCGGATGCTGTTCTCCGCCACCCTCGACAATGCGGTCGATGTGCTGGTACGGCGATTCCTAAACGAGCCATCAGTGCACTCCGTCGATCCGCCTGCTCCGCCGGCGTCGATGGTGCATCACCTGCTGACCGTCGCACCGGCGGATCGGGTGGGCGTGGTCGCCGCGCTGGCGGGCGGCAGCGGCCGGTCGCTGGTCTTCACTCGCACCAAGCACGGCGCTGAGCGGCTCACCCGTCAGCTGGCTGCGGCAGGGGTCTCTGTTGTCCAGTTGCACGGCAATCTCGGCCAGGGTGCAAGGGAACGGAGCCTGGCATCCTTTGCCGCGGGCGCGGCCAGGGTCATGGTTGCCACGGATATCGCCGCCCGCGGCATTCATGTGGCGGGCATCGACCTGGTCATCCACGCGGACCCGCCAGCCGAGCACAAGGCCTACCTGCACCGGTCGGGCCGGACCGCACGGGCCGGCGCGGACGGCGTGGTGATCACCGTGCAGAGCCCCGCCCAAGCGGGAGACGTGCGGGCGCTGATGCGCCGCGCGGGCGTGAATCCGCTGGCCGCCAGCGTCAGTCCAGGCTCGGCTCTGGTACGATCCATCGCCGGGCCACCGGCAGCCAAGGCCGGGTCGGCCGGACAGCGTCGGGCCGCCGAGAGGACGGTGACGGCCAGTCCGGCCGCAGGCCGCGGCGCGGTCGCGATGTCCGTCGGTCACGGCGGGCGCCGTCGGCGCTGAACGTTCGTGGCCGCGGGTCTCCCATGGCCCCGGATGTCGGCATGGCAGGAGGTACGGGAATACGCTGGCCGCAGCGAGGTATTGTGGTAGGGAAGTTGTCGTCGATGTTTGCGATCGTGAAGGCGCCCGCATTTCGACATCGGGCGTCTTGCCGTCTAGCTGTGGATTCTTCCCTCTGATGGCGGGCAACCAGCAGCTGATCCGTCCAACCCGCGTGATCCGCGCAACCGTGCGGATCCAGAGCTCGTCTTTGAAGGAGACAGCAGATGGCACAAGGAACCGTGAAGTGGTTCAACCCCGATAAGGGCTTCGGCTTCATCGCCCCAGACGACGGCAGCGCCGACGTCTTCGTGCATCACTCGGCGATCGACATGGGTGGCTACCGCACCCTGGTCGAGAACCAGAAGGTGGAGTACACGACCCGCCAGGGCCCGAAGGGCCCGCAGGCGGACCAGGTCCACGCACTCTGACGGGGTGTGCATGCGGCAGGCTCGCTGAGCCTGCCGCATGTTCGTCTTAGCACCCGACAGCCCGGCGTGCTACCGCCGGCCATCGCGCACGTGGATGTGCCACTGTGGGACTGCCGCGATAGGGGAGCTGGGAGGTGGAGCGCATGAGCGCGCCTGATGTGTGGGTGGCCAGGGATGACGGCAGTGACATCGTCAGGGCCGTGGCGATCGCGGCTGTCGGCCGTGACTACAACGGCAACGTCACAGCCCGGCTGGCCGGAGGCGACGGATCGGCCGTGACCCTCGTGGCGGTCGCCCCGCACGAGGACAAGCACACTCCCGATGACTTTCACCACCAGCTGATCAGGGTCATGTCTCAGCTGTCTGACGCGGCTGGAGCCGCTGTGGTCCGCCCGGTCTACGACGACCCGCATGGCTGGCACTGGGTCGCCGCTTCGCTGTAAATCCGCTGTGAACGCGCGCGGCCCGGGTAAACGGGGGCACCCGGACGACGCACCCGGCGTGACGTTCGGGTAACGGCCCGGGTGGGTCGGCTCGCACTGGCCGGTCCGCAGGCCGCATACTAGGTCATGATGAGAAACGAACCTGCGCCATGACCCGGCGCCCCGTGCCAGGAAGCCCGTTCAATAGACCGCCGCCCCCGCCCCCGCCTGTCGAGCAATTCGCGGCGCAGGACCTGGTGACGCACGACCGGTATGGCCTCGGTCGCGTGATCAGAACAGAGGCGGATGCTGTGCTCGTCGATTTCGGCACGGCCAAGCACCGGATCAGCGCGCCATATGCCAAGCTGACCAAGCTCTGACTCAGCTCTGACTCGGCCGCTCCGACCCGTGATCGGCCCTGGCAGGGCCGATCACGCCTGATCTGCGCACAGGCGGCGGCCGGGTGCGCAGTGTTGCTGGAAGTCGGCAGGGTCGTGTGCCTTCGTGGCCAACAGCGCCCACAGGAAGTCCTCGCCGAAGTACGGTTCGTGCCCGTCCGTCTTGTTCATCTGCCGGAGCACGCGCAGCGAGAACGGCGGCTTGCCCCACAGGGCGCGCAGCCGATCTTCTGAGTAGCCCAGGCCGCCGCCAAGACTCGCCTGCTCGTACACCTGCCGGTCGGTGTAGCCGCTCCCGCCTTCCGGCCGGAAGCACACCAGTCCGAAGCTGCCGCCCGGCTTCAGCGCCCGTTGCACAAGCTCGGCGTAGGCCGTCCGGCGATGCGGAGGAAGATGATGGAAGCAGCCCGAGTCGTAGACCAGGTCGTAAGATCCTTCGGCGAACGCTGCATCGAAAATGGAGCAGCATTGGAATGTCACCAAGACGCCCGCTGACTGCGCTCGCTTCCTCGCCCATCCGATCGCCTCGGCCGAGAAGTCAACGGCATCGACGCCGCATCCATGACCTGCCAGGTAGGTGGCGTTCCGCCCATGCCCGCAGCCGAGTTCGAGCACACGTCCGGCGGTGAGCAGGCCTGCGCCGAACCACTCGGCCAGGTTCTCGTCTGGCCACTCGACGAAGAACGGGCACGGCCTGGACCTGTCAGCGAAGAACTCATCCCACCAAGCACCGCCGCTGCCAGGCACCAGATCGTCGAGCATGCGCGGCAGGTCGCCGCTGGCCTGGCCCGGCCTCCCCGCGCTGCCCGGTCGTGCCTGGCCAGACCCGTGTTCGCTCACGTCGCTATTCTCGGCCATCCGGTACGGGCACTCACCCGATCACCCGTAGCCGATCCGGCAGGGGCAGTCACCCGATCACTCCTAGCCGATCCGGCAGGGGCAGTCACCAGATCACCCGTAGCCGATCCGGCAGGGGCCAGTAACCCGATCACCCGTAGCCGATCGCGGTATAGCGGGCGGCCGAAACAGGAATCGCCGCCCGCGCCGCTTTGCTTGACGGCAGGGTCGGGGGAGTATAGACGTCAGCCCGGCGGTCCTGCGCCGGGAGCGGAGGGGAGACTGCAATGTTCGTTTCTGGTGTCGCGGTGGGGGATGTGCAGCCCTATTTTCTTACTCAAGCTGCCGTCGACCTGGATCGGACACTGCCGCTCGACCAGCAGCCCGAGCTGCAGCAAATCACGGACCAGGCCCTGGACGTGGCCGGAGTGCTCGCGGACTTCATCGGCGGCGCTCTGGTGAGCCTGGACATCGCCATCTACGATCTCCGGCTGCTCGACGGCCCCCTGACCCAGGCGGTCGTGGATGCGCTTCGCGCCGCGTCGGCGCGAGGGGTCACGATCAGGCTCGCGTACGACAAGGTCCAGGAATCGGCCGACAGCACCACGCTCAAGGCGTTCGCGGACGCCGGCGGTGACCCAGCGCCCGTGGGCACCCACACGTTCATCGAGGACACAGGTCTGCCTGGCACCATCGAGGTCCGGCCGGTCCAGGAAGAGGCGATCGATCCCGGCCACCAGATCATGCACCAGAAGTACCTGGTGCGCGATCCCGGGACCCCGGGATCTGCCGTGCTGATGGGCTCTGCGAACTTCACTACCGACGCCTGGGGCATCCAGGACAACAACATTCTCGTCATCACCGGCGCCGGGGACCTGGCCGCGGCCTATGAACGGGATTTCACCGACCTGTGGACGACTCAGCGGCTCGCGCACACCGGCACCGGCAACGCGGGCGCCGCCGCGGTCAGCGACCTCGATATCGGTTACTCGTTCGCCCCTGGCGAGGGCTCGATGACCGAAGACGATCTGGCGCAGCTGGCCGCCAGCGCCACCACCAGGATCCGGCTGGCATCAATGGTTATCTCCTCCAGCAAGATTCTGCAGGCCCTCGCAGATCAGGTGAACGCGGGAATGGACATCGCGGGGATGTACGACGGCCCGGAGATGGGCAGCATCGTAAGGCAATGGCGGAGAGCGGCGCCCGGCAGTACCTCCGCGCGGCACCTGGCCCTATGGGAGACAATCGCCGGGCGCCTGCAGGCCAAGGCGTCGGTGCCGTTCACGGCACAAGGCCCGCACAATTTCATGCACAACAAGGTCCTCGTGGCCGACAACACCGTAGCGACCGGCAGCTTCAACTTCTCTTCCAACGCCACGCGGAACGCGGAAAACGTACTGCGCATCGCCAGCCCGGACCTGGCCACCCAGTACGCGACTCACATCGACGGACTGGTCCAGCGGTATCAGAACTCATAACCGGGCGGCGCCGTCCCTGGTCGTTGCCGGCCGTCCGGGCCGGCGGGGGTTGGGCAGGCGTTCCGGTTAGCCTCCGGTGACGGCGAACCAGACGTCTGTGCCGGTGGGGCCGGTGACGAACACGATCGGGGCGAAGCACGGCTTGGGCAGGCTGATTCTGGTCTGGATTCTCGAATCCCCGGCTGGGTTGGCCGGGAAGTCGCGGGTGCTCACATTGGTGACGGCGGCGGTGTTGCCTGCGCCGATGCTCTGACAGCTCACGACGGCGCGGAAGTCAGGGAACGGGTTGGTGCCCCGCAGTGCGGCGGGTACCGGAGCCTGGTTGGCCAGGACCAGGCCGCGCACCCGCACGGTGAGGCGGCCGTCGGTGCGCAGCGAGCCCCGGCCGGAGGTAAGTATCCAGGGCAGCCCGCCGCCCGCGATCCCACGGATGGGGTTGGCTGAACCCACGTAAGGGCCGGTGACCGGCGTCATCGTGTCGAACTTCATTACGGTGGCCGGATCCCGGTGATCCGGTGAGGCGGCGACGGCTTGCGCCGCAGCCACGCTCACGATCGCCGTGGCAGCAGTGGCGGCCAGCAGCCAGCTCAACTTTCGCATCTGACACCCTTTCGGTTAGACACGCGCACAAGCGTGTCCGGCGGGCAGTTTCTTCGCTCTGCCGGTACACGATCAGCAGCCAAGCCCGGTTCAACCTGGCCGAGTCGGTCATTGTGACTTCCGTCTTTGCGGCGGCAAAGCTGGGGCGGACTCATTGAACCCGCGTGGTGAATTTCGCGTGTACCGGCGGCCCGGCCGACTGCGGCACCGCACTGGCCGGGCCGCGCGAGGTGATTCCGGCCCATCCCGGCGGCGCATCCGGCCTGGCCAGGCGGGTCAGCTGCGTTCTTGGCCTGCGTCCTCGTCGGCCGGCGGCTGGTCTCTGCCCTGCCAAGTGGTGATGCAGGCTTCGTTGCCCTCGGCGTCGGCCAGCACCCAGAACGCCGGAGCTTCCTCATCAGAAAGCAACCGCCCGCCCGCGGCCAGAGCGGCCCGGATCCGGGCTTGCGCCTGGTCGTGCGGGACGGCGATGTCCAGGTGGATGCGGTTGCGCTGCGGGCGCGGGTAGTCCATCTGCTGGAACCAGATCGCCGGGCCAAGGGCCGCCGAGTCGACCAGCCCGTCACCGGACGCCGGCGCCCACGGCTCGTCGGCGTAGCCAAGCACTGCCTTCCAGAACGGGCGGACCGCGGCGATGTCCAGCGCGTCGATCGCGATCTCCAGCAACTGCATGCCCGCCGCATCGGCGGCACCTGGACCTGCCGTGGTCGCCAGGCCAAGGCCGTCCACCACGGCGGAGATCCGCTGGGCGAGCGTCACCTCCCGCACGGTCAGCAGCGCGGCCGTCGGCGACCTGACGGTCACGATCACGCGGTCGGCGTGCAGATCCGCCTGCAGGCCGGACCCGGCTTCCGCGGCCACCGCAGCCAGGATCCGCGCGGCGACCTCGCTGGCCTGCACCAGCGACCCGACCGATATGCAGGTGCGCGCGGCACCAAGCAGATACCGCCATCCCAGGCCGCTGACCGCGTCAGAAGCTCGTTGCCGGCTCAGCATCAGTCCGGCATCTGGCGCTTGGTCACTCATGACCGCAGTGTGCCAGCCGCCACCGACACTCACAGAATGCCAGCGCGGCCCCGCCCGGCATTCGTAGCGGTGGTGCGCCACGGCGCCGCCTGACGCAAGCGGCGGGGGGGGGGTGGCGGCTGGTGCGTGGCCGGGTTCGCGACTGGGGTGGCGGTTGGTGCGTGGCGGCTGATGCGTGGCTCGGGCCGCGCCAGTCTGCCGCTGACCGAACGTCGCGATGTGACAGTGCATACGTAGTTTCGTGGGCGTTGTGACGCTGGCTACGTTGCGTCCGCCCGGGCCCGCGCTGCGGGCGGCCAGGGGCGGGCGGTCAGGCCAGCCGCTCTGTGGGCGGCCAACGTATGCAGAGCAGTGACGCTGGCGCTGCTTCGTCGGCGTTGTGACATTGGCTATGTTGCCCCGGGCCAGGCGGCGCTGCGGGCGGCCCGCTGCGGGCGGTCAGGCCAGCCCCTCTGTGGGCGGCCAACGTATGCAGAGCCACAACGCCCCGCTGTTTCATATGCACTGTCGCATCGCTCACGTTGTTGCGAGCACGCCGCCGCCCTCGGTGCGATCGCCGGACCCGGGCGAATGGAGTCACGGGTGACCCAAGTGCCAGAAGTGGTGGAAGATGCGGGGGACCGGGGTGGGACGGGTTGACGCGCATGTGGCGGGTGGCCGGGGTGAGTGCACTGGCGCTTGGGCGGATGGGCTGGTGGTGCGGCAGCGCGGTTGGACGCACTGGCGGTTGTTGCGTGGCTGGGCTGGCGGCTGGGGCTGGCGGTTGTTGGGTGGCTAGCCTTCGCGGCCCGCGCCAGGCGCCTGTGGCGACGGTGACGCGATCTCCGGCGGCGTGATCCACGGGGCGATTCCCGGCGGAGCGGAGCTGACTTCGCTGTTCGCCGGGCCTGGCCGGGTACGCTCCATCCATCGCTGCGGACTCGCGAACTCGCCGAACCCCAGCCTGCGGTAGATGCTCCGGCCAGGCTCCGCCGACAGGACCTGACGGATACCGGCCACGTCAGGATGGTCGGTGGCCGCGGCCACCAGGAACATGCCAAGGCCGTTGCCCCGGTGCGCGGCGTCGACGAACACATCGCAGAGCCAGGCGAACGTGGAGCGGTCGGTGACCAGCCGCGCGAAGCCGGCCTGCGCTCCTGCGGCCGTGTACAGCCCGAGTACCAGCGAGTGCTCGATCGCGCGGGCCATCACCTCGTAAGGGCGCCCGGCCGCCCAGTAGCTCTCGCCGCTGATCCATTGGTGCACCAGGCGAACGTCGATCAGCGACCGGTCATCGCTCACCCAGTAACCGTGCGGGCCGTTAATCCTCATCACGTGCCACCCTCCGCGACATCTCTTCCTGGTCGGCGCCAGCCGCAGTCGGCTGAACACCCGCCCGGCGAACTGCCAGCAGACGATACTCGGCGTCGAGCCGCGGCCATGCTGCGCCAGCCAGCCGGTGTAGCGGCCAGCCTGCCGCGGCCGGTCGCTGTTGTGCCTGCACGAGCTGGCGTGATTAGGCAACGAAGGCCGGACCGCCGATTTGATCGCCGAGGCACGGGACGTGGCCAGATTCGTGCTGCCGGGCAGCAACCATTACCGGCTCGCGTTCGAGCCGGTGAACGTGACCCCTGCACGAGGTAGGCGCGCTGGTCGCGCTCGGCGAGAACGGCCGCGCGGTCGAGGTAGCGGACGCGATTGGGGAGGGAGGATTGCGGATGCTCCGCAAGGAGCGGCGGGGGTGCTGCTCGTCGATACTGCCCGCGCGTGCAGCCAGGCGGGCCACCGGGACGAGGCACTGCGTCGGCTGGCCTCGGAGGAAGTGGCTAGCCCTGAGGTGCGCTGCCGGCCCCGTGGCGCAGGCCACCATCGCGGATCTGCTGCATCGCTGTTAGGCCCCCGCCATTCGCCCTGGCACGGCTGGCCGAGCGGGCCGGAGTCCGCCCATGAGCTCGCGCGGGCTGTACGTGATCGCCTGCGGCGCGACCCCAGCCAGTGAGGCCGGGAAGCTGGTGCGCCTGGCCCAGGCCGACGGCTGGGATGTCTGCGTCCTGACCTCCCCAGCCGGCCGCCGCTTCGCGGACATCCCCGGCCTAGAAAAAGCGACCGGCCACCCGGTTCGCTCCGAGTACAAGAACCCCGGCGACCCCGACATCCTGCCGCCGCCGGACGCGATCATCGTCGCCCCGGCAACGGTGAACACGATCAACAAATGGGCAGCAGGGATCTGCGACACTCTGGCGCTCGGCATCCTGGTCGAGGCGATCGGCAAGCGCCTGCCCATCGTCGCGATACCGTTCACCAACAACGCGCACGCCGCCCACCCCGCGTTCGCGGAGAACATCGCCAAGCTCCGCTCATGGGGTGTCACAGTCCTTTTTCGACCCGGAGGAACATCCGCCGCCCGATCCAGGGACCGGCGACACCTACCAGCACCGTTTCCCTTGGGCCGAGGCAGCCGACGCCATCAGCCACCAGGCGACAGACCCAGGCACGCACCCCCAGTGACACCCAGCACCAGGCTTCGATCTCCGGCCGGGAATCTCAGCGGGGTCAGCTGCCATGCGTCAACCGGGCAGGGCCTCACGGCCCTTCGGGCGGACATTCGTGTATTCATCTGCGCCAGTAGGCTCCTGACCCACAAGGTGACCACTGACTCCGGCGCTCCCCGATGATGACCCGCTACTGACCGGCCCAGTCCCGGCTGGCCTGTCGGCTCCAATCCCCGCCTGTAGAGCTACACCCCTTGCTGCCGAAGGGTGTCCTGCTCGCCACGCGTCATGTGACCGGGGAATTCAGTGCCTTCCGCAGGTGGTTCCGCCTCGGCGAGCGCGCTGAGCTCGGCGGCCACGTCGTCGGCGTCGGCGGCACCGATCCTTCGGAAGATCTCCTGCGCCTGCCGCAGGCCGGCCTGCGCGCTGGCAGTGTGGCCGGCGGCCAGGGCGCAGCGGCCCAGCCCGGCCAGCGCCTGGGCCTCATCGGAGAAGCTACCGATCTCGCGGGCCAGATCCAGGGCCATCTGGTGGCACGCCCCGGCCTGGTCCAGGTCACCGCGGACCCGGTGCAGAGTCCCCGCTTCGTTGAGCGCCTCAGCCTCACCTCCGCGGTCGCCAAGCCGACGAAAGATGTCCAGCGCCGCCGCCATTGTCTCGCCTGCGCCCCGGTAGTCCCCGGTCAGCCGTCGCACGACTCCCAGCTCGATGAGGGCGTTGCCCTCGCTCAGCTGGTCGCCAACGAGGCTGCGGAAGATGTCCAGCGCCGCCTCCAGCGCCTCGCGTGCGCGCCGGTAGTCCCCGGTCTGCCGCCGCACGGCCCCCAGGTTGCTGAGAGCGTTGCCCTCGCCCAGCCGGTCGCCGAGGTCATGGCAGATGTCCAGCGCAGCCTCCAGCGCCACGGCCGCGGCCCCGTAATCTCCGGTCAGCCACCGCACGGCGCCCAGGTC
>WNFX01000765.1_pt1 | contig 32160 bp, 29 predicted proteins | sample 5400111 | NCBI WGS metagenome assembly WNFX01 (sample SAMN13153363, study PRJNA577476) | soil metagenome | isolation source: 40 cm soil or saprolite under grassland replicate 1 | place: USA:California | collected 2016-06-15 | reverse complement strand
GCGACGCAGTGTACACCCCCCTGTCAAGGGTCGGGCCTGGCGGCATCGCTTGTTCCCCACAAAAGGCTTAGGGCAACATCCTACACACCCAGGCGAGAGAGCACCACCCAACCACCCAGGGATGCTTGATCACCGCTCGCGGTCCCATCCCACCAACCCCCCAGGCCAGCAGATGAGAGAACAACGACTTGCCATTACGCCGACATTCCCCGACCAGAACCCTCAACCACAGGAGCAAGAACCGTTCGCAGCCGCTTTCGTGCTGTTGCATCAAGACGCTGCACCCCAGAAGGACAAACCCCAAATTGTGCAGCGAGCTGCTGACAAGTTCCTTCTTGAGCAATCCCCTCTCCAAAGCCATAGCGAGCAGAAACCACCTCACGCTGCCGGTCCGTAAGAACCGTATCAATGGCTTGCCGTACCGCCTCTTCGAGCTCACGAGAACGAGACTCCTCCGCAGCGAGAGACCCTTGAAACAAACTCACAAATCCACGGTAATCCTCCTCTTCCTCCTCTCCCAAAATCCCTTGAAGACTCTGCATCCGCTCACACCAACCCCATTCCATCACTTCCACCAACCGCTCCAGTTTCCACCCCAGGCGAGAGGCTATTTCTGGATACGACGGCTCATACCCAAGAGCAAGACGCAACTCTTGCTGAACCCGACCCACCTCTCTCACGTGGGTACTGACACGCCAATTAATGCGAACCCCGCCATTGATGCGATGCAACGCCTGAATCATCTCGCCACGAACATGAACCCCAACCAACACACGCAAGGGATATCCTTTGCGTGGATCATGCGCCTCAATAGCTCCCATCAAGGCAATATTGCCCTCTTGAATAAGATCAAGCACCTCCATCCCACGGCACCGAGCCGCCAACTTTCTGGCAATCGTCACCACATAGGGCTGATATCCCTCAATCAGCCGCTCACGCGCATGTTTGGCAAGACTCATCACCCATTGATTAGGCCGTTCGTTCATGCGCTCACGCTTGCCCCGCTCAACCCGCTCGATCATCCGAGCCTCTTCCTCCGCCGTCAACCTCTCCGACCACCGCAGCCCACGCATATACTGATCTATCGCCAGTAACGACACATCCCGGCTCTCTTCATATTCTTGCGTCATCGGGCTCTCTCCTTCACGAGATTGACAAGCCAGGTCCCACACATGCATACTGACATGTGAGGAACCTGGCACGCCTCAACAGCACCACGAGTCCCTCAATGGCTGGCTAGGGCGCTTTCGACACCCTAGCCAGCACCTCCTACGAAGAACGAACATCATTCACGACTTGCCATCCCACCACCTCGACCACCCCCGCAGAGAAGACCGACCAGCACTCCCGACACGCCCCACCAAACTGAGCGAGAGGATGGGTGACATGCAAGGCACGACCACACTCCTCGCACCGAGCCATCCCAAGCGGCACCCGTGCATGACGACGCGGCTTCTGTACTTTGCGGTGCTGAACGCGATCCCAACTCATGGGCGGTACTCCTCTCTAATAGCTTGCCATGCGACGAACGGTCTTACCCGCCTGCTGGGGACGATACACATTGAGGCCAACTTTGATATCCTCAAAGCCAGGAACGGCAATATTACCCGAAGTCGTCGCAATAATCAGCGACTTTCCGCTTGAGGAAATCCCCAACTCCTGGGTCAGATCGACTACAATCACTAATTGATTGCCCTGGACCTCAAACTCCACATTCTGCATCAGCATCATCCTTTCTACCAGGAAACCCTGGTCCTTTACGGCTTGCCATAGTACCGCCCAATCTACTTGCTACGATTTTGAAGCCACACGACCAGAGCACCAATCAACAACGAACCGAGCGTCAATACCACAGCTTCCCATGTCATGCACATCACCCCCTTCAAAGTACCACTTGAACTACTTTCGATTGATATGCCAGGAACAAAAACAACCAACGACAACAATTCCAATAATCACAATTCCGCTTGTGATGAGAATACTAACCCCTACCTGTCCTAACACCGAGAGAATATCCACGCCCTTTTCCTTTCGCTAATAAAACCGCTTGTTCTTTGAACAAGAATACTACGATACAAGAATTCAAGAGTACAAAAGTCTATGAGTCCATTGTATCACACAAAATAAATTCGTGTCAAGTACAAGAGTCCAAGAGAACAGATCTATGTTATAATGAAAAGAAGAGGAGGAGGGAAACACAAATGCCTAGAAGAGGAAAAGTATCGAAAGCACCTGAAGGCTACTATACAGCAAGCGAGGCTATCAAAAAGCTCAACATGCCACGTACTACGTTTCATCATTATGTGAAAATAGGAAAAATCAAAAAGAAAGTCCCTTACGGACACAAAGAAGGGTACTATGAGAAAACATACATAGATAAAATGGCGGAAGCAAGCCAGTTATACGCTCTACAGTATGCAGAGGACCCTGCTACTTTCAGCATCGCTACCGATGAAGATCTAGCAGGCATATATGATGTATTGATCAGCTTGTGGGGCCCGACAAATGCTACCACTACAGAGACCCGTCTCAATTGGCGCAAGATCAATCCAGAAATGGACTATGTAGTCAAGCAAGAAGGCATAGTCGTAGGATTTGTAAACATCAAGCCATTAACACACGAAGCAATAGAAAAGTACATCAATAAAGAGCTACAGGTAAAAGATATAAAATCCAACGATATTTTACCTTTTACGCCAGGAATACCTTTAGAATGCGAGGCTGGAATAGCCGTCAGAGCAGGAGTACATGATCCAAAGAAATACGGCATGCGCCTGATAGGGGGAATAATCGAAACAATGAAGGGCTTTGCTGAAAGAGGTATCATCATTAAAGCAATATACACCAGAAGCTCAACACCAGACGGAATAAATCTGGCAAAAGGACTAGGGTTTAAGGATATATCCTCAAGTAGAGAGCAAAATGCTAAGTTGTTTGTACTGGACTTTGAGACATCTGACTCTCCGTTTGTGAAACAATACCAGGATATTCTCAGAGAACATACTGAGGAAAAGCTTACAAAAAGCCAATAAGCCAAGGGAGTACACATATGACCCATATTCAATTCGGGTGGACACTACCAGGAGGTCCACGAAACAACATGGCCGCTAAACCGTTTCTTGCTACCTTAAAGGAGGGATTTGATCTCATCAGTAAGCATTTTGACTCGGCATGGCTTACTGATCATCTACAATTTGAGAACAGGCCGATTTTAGAAGGGTGGACAACTCTGACATACTTTGCCGCTCTCTATCCACATCTCAACTTTGGACACACGGTGCTTTGCCAGTCATTTCGCAATCCTGCTCTCATTGCTAAGATGGCAGCGACCTTTCAATTCCTCAGTGAGGGGCATTTCATCTTTGGCATTGGCACTGGTTGGAAAGAAGATGAATATAAAGCATATGGTTACGCTTTCCCCTCAGCAGGAGTCCGTGTCAGCGAATTGGAAGAAACACTTCAAATTGTCAAAGCTCTCTGGCAGAACGAAAAAGCAACGGTAGTAGGAAACCATCATCAAGTAATCGATGCATACTGCGAACCTAAACCTCATCCCTATCCCATCATTATGATAGGCGGCAATAAGCCACGCATGTTACGTCTAGTAGCACATCATGCCGATTGGTGGAATGTCTCTTGGACGGGGATTGAAAGCTACCGGCATCAAGTAAGCGAATGCGAACAAGCCTGCATCGAAAACAACCGAAATCCGACAACTTTACGGCGTACCTGGTTCGGTGGTTGTATATGTGCTCCCACAGAAGCGAAGGTAAAAAAGCTAAACACAACTCACATGGGTTCTGAGAACGCGTTCATTGGTACTCCTGCTCAAGTGATTGAACAAATGCATCCGTTTATTGATCTCGGTGTTGATTACTTCATGCTGACCTGCGGAGGTTTTCCTGACCTAACGACTCTGGAAACACTGACTCATGAAGTGCTTCCCATATTCAAGAGCTAAGCTGATAAAGCACAAGCGGAGCTATAACTGGTACGCAATAATGAAGAATTCTGTTATAATAGAACCGACTCACATGGACACTCAGTGAAGGGCAATTTCTATGGCAACGCAAGAAGAGCGCATCATAGCACTAGAACGAGCAACCGCAGAATACCGGCCAGTTTTGCAAAATATTGCCTATGAACTGACAATGGTCAAAGGGCTCACTATTGATCAAGTCAGCATCTCACAAGAATTAAAGCGAGATATGAGCGAGGTGAAAGAGCGCCTGGCACACATTGAGGAACAACTCACTACCATCCTCACCCTTCTAAAACCATCCTAGATCACAGACTTAAAACCCTTAAAAGAGAGCAAAACTGAGAGCATACCATCTCAACACGAACCGATAAGGCTCTACAAGAATGGACAAAAATAGAGGGCGTTTCCCCTCCCCAGGCTCGTGCAAGCCCTTAGCAAGCCAGCTCAAAAACGCGCGGAAGGTAGTTCGAGTTTCCCTACTACCTGATCAGTATTTGGAAAAGAAAATCACAAATAAGTCTCAATAATAGAGAATAAACAGGAAAAAAGGATATTATAAGATTTAGGTATAAAAATCCGGTAGAACAGCCTCTTTGCAAGACTACTAACTCATGAGTATCTATGATATTATAGGCACACAATCCAACGTGTAGAGATACTCAAAAAAGTAGATAATCCATTGTAGGAGATTAAGCATGAAGTTCTTTGCAAGAGCAGGAGCTGGAAGCAAGCCTGAACGACTGGTGACAATAGTCTTATACTTCATTATCGTCACTCTACCTTGCCTTACGCTCATCTCATGTTTTGGCACTAGTCCACCTGATGGCTACCTATCAACGGATGCAAATAGTGTCTCTTTCATTCAGTTCACCGAGAAGGACAATCAACTAAGTGGACATATTCAAGGCGTGACGAAAACCGACGATATACCGCCGCAGACAAAATCGTTCACCACAGCGATTACTGGTACACAGAACGGGTCATCAGTGACAATCACCACCTCAATCTTTGGCCTCTCATCGTCAGTCACAGGGACATTGAATGGCGATACACTCACGTTAGAGGTACCACAACCAGATGGACATCTACAAAACACAATGTTCAATGGCGCATCAACTCAACAGTATAATCAGGCTATCGATGCACTACAAAAGCGAGTGAGTCAACAAGATCAGCGATACCAAGAACAGCAAGCGGTAAGTGATGCCAATTCGCAGTTGGACAGCACGATTAACACACTCAAAAACGACACAAGCACTCTTTCATCCTTCTCAGAAACAAGCACACTCAATGATTATGCCACCAGATGGCAAAACATGCAGAAAGATTATGCAATTGAGCGGAAGGATGCCCAGGCGGGTTGCTCAAACTCTTATCAAGTCGGCGTCGATGATTACCAAGTTGGTGTTGATGCCTACCAGATCGGCCAGGATGATTACCAACTCAACATAGACAAGAACACATACAACACTGATATGTTAGCAGTGCAAAATAACGTACAAGCGCTTCAGCAAGATTGGGCTCAACTTCAGCAGGCAGTAGCACATAATGAAACGAGGATACCAGCACCAGAGTATACAGCAAATGATGTGAACAATGCTCTACAGAGCGCGCAAAACGCAGAGAAGACAGCAGGGAGTGTATGGCAATCAGCGCAAGCAAGCGCATCGCAATACGATCAAGAGGCGAGTGCGCTGCAAAAGAAAGCCGATGCGTTACCAACAAGCATGCATTGCAATTAAGGGATGTTAGATGTACAATATTGAACCCAACGAATGTATAACCTGCTCATGGTTGCTGTATAAACACAGCACTCAGACTACCAAAATCATTATTACAAAGTACAACAAGAACGAGGAAAAAACACCCAAAAAGTATTCTCCTGAGAGCAGAGAAAGAACAGGATGAAGCCGCTTCACAGGCCGATTTACACTATACAGATACTTCTTCTATTTTGCTCAATTCCTGACAACCAACAATGTGGAGAGAAAAACTAAAAATACTATAAGTTTGAACTATCGGCAAAGCCGTAAAATGGCCTCAGAAAAGAAAACAAACCGAACAAGTACCAGAGATACTAACAAGTTAAACAGAGAAAAAGGCATGGAGCAGCTCCGTGCCTATATTTTATCTTTTTAGAATATCCTCTACTCACTTCATACACGTCTAGCCAGAAACATCCAGATATGCTATTATACATTCACAAATCGCTCACAGATGAAGAGGCTGAGAAAAACAGACCATGACGACAGCATCGAAAAGGCCCTTAAAGCTCTTTTATTGTTATGCACGGGAAGATAAAGCTCTCCGTGATGAACTAGATATTCACCTCAGCAGCCTCAAGCGCCAAAATTTGGTCACAAGCTGGTATGACGGTGAAATTGGTCCAGGCACCGAATGGGAAAAAGAGATCGACACTCACTTGAGAAACGCCGATATCATTCTGTTACTCGTGACACCCCACTTTCTGGCCTCGGACTACTGTTATGACACCGAAATGAAACATGCTCTTGAACGGCACCAGACAGGCAAGGTTCGCGTCATCCCCATCATCCTTAGACACACTTTCTGGCAGGATGCGCCATTTCATTCCCTCCAGATCCTTCCCACAGACGCCAAACCCGTCACCCAGTGGTCAGACCGCGATGAAGCCTTCTGGGATATCACTAAGGGCATCCACAAAGCTATCCTCGATCTCCGTGTTCTCTTCAAGACAAAACAAGAGTGGTTCGACGAAGGCTTTGCTCTCTCCAACCTCACGCGCGATGAGGAGGCCATTGCCGCCTTTGATCAGGCCATCCGCCTCAATCCTAACGATGCAAAGGCTTACTATGAGAAAGGCGTTAGCCTCTTCAACCTCAAGCGCTACGAGGAGGCCATTGCTGCCCTTGATCAGGCCATCCGCCTCAACCTTAACGATGCAGTGGTTTACTATATAAAAGTCGTTAGCCTCAACAACCTCGAGCGCTACGAGGAGGCCCTGGCTGTCTGTGAGCAAGCCATCCGCCTCAACCCTAACGATGTCCTGGCTTACAACCAGAAAGGCGTTAACCTCCACGACCTCAAGCGTTACGAGGAGGCCATTGCTGCCCATGATCAAGCCATCCACCTTAACCCTGACTTTGCAGAGGCTTACTATAAGAAAGGCAAAAGCCTCGGCCAACTGAAAAAACCAAAAGAAGCCCAGCAATGCTATGAAAAAGCTCGCCAACTTGGGTATAGCAGATAACTTGCCATAAAATAGCTCAGATCCCAAATTGAGAGCAAAACTGAGAGCAAAACCGTTCTCCACTCATCATCATTGATAGACAAGAATAGGCAAAAATGGCATTGTCCCGCTCAACTGGCTCGTCAATCAGCCTGGCAGCGGAGCTGAAAAGGCTCAGCAGGAGGTTCAAATCCCCCTACCTTTACAGAGCGTAAGAGTAGATTTTCTATATTCGGCATCCCAATAGCAAGCTATAATTGGAGTTGCGGGAGGTATTCTAGGAATTTATAAAGATGTGAGAGAGATACGAGTGTAGGAAGCTCAGGTTAAAGATACTGATGAATAAAATCAAAAATTGATCTCAGCTATCTGTATCTTGTAATAAAATATTTCAGTACTCTGATGCGTTCATTAGTTTTTATCTTCTTTCTTATTCATGTCCAGTGGCAAACGAAAGGAAGAAACTGACCCACGTAATTCACTAGAATGTTTCTCAATATATTGCCTGGGAGCCTCTATGAGATCACAGCTCTTGTAAAGCTCAAGCATAATCTTTTCCATCCTGGATAATCGTGCTTGATAATCATTATCCGGTAAAGCCAACTTGTTCATATTTAATTCTGCTCTTAGAGTAATTATCATTTCTTTTTGTCCATTCAAAACCGTCAATATGCGATTTGATGCATTAGTAAAATTTGGAGTGGTTGATCGTATACGACTAACAACTTTGGCTAACTCTTCAATCACATAGTTAAATGCATCAGCCAGAACGCCAATAGTATCAGGTGTTACCTCTGCCTTAACACGTAGATCGTCATCTCCTACATCACACACTTCCTGTAACAACTTTTCTATTTGTCCCCCTAGTGCTCTTATATTGCTCCCATCTTGATAACTCATAACCAACTCAACCAGTTTCCCCAACTCAGAGTCACACTCATAGAGCGCGGCGAGGGGTGAATTACCTTGATTTATTTGCTGGGTAATATAGCCAAACTGATATTGATAAGAAGAGCCTAGTCGTGGACGTTTCTGCAAGTCTTTGATAACATTACGTATCCCTTTTACTACATTCAACAATGCCTCGTCTACGCTATGCCATCCAGCACCAGTAATAGGTTTGCCATCAGTGGGTAAAGCTTGAAGTTTATTAAGCGGCGGTATTTTCCAATCAACAGGGCTAAGAATAATAGGGATAACTCGTGCTTCTCTGCGTTCGTGGCGTTGAATTGCTCGCTGCAACTCTTTGCCATAGCAATATTCTGAATTCATGAATGCAGCACTCACAAGGAGGAGAATTATGTCTGAGGTTTCAAGCTGTCTTACAATTTCAGGCTCCCATTCGGTGCCTGCGCTAATTTCCCGACACCATACCGAATGTTGTGTAACCATAGATAGCAAGCAGACGCTCAGTGCCCTTCAGCGCTGGATTCCAGTTTTTCTACTTTGCTCCTTTACACAACATTCGGTATGGCATCAATTTCCCTATCGTACCACAATTGGTTAATAAGACCTTGATTCTTCAAAGGAGCAAGATGTTCCTTTAGATTTTCCAGCAATGACTCATCTCTATGAGCATAGCTAAAGAAAACTTTGAATTCCATATAACTTATCTCGATTTTCTCTATTGAAATTTAGATAAAATACCTACGATTCTAGAAATACTTTTTCTGTCTGAAAGTAGGGACTATTGCTACGTCCCTTAAATGCAAGCAACATAAAATCATGAAGAAGTCAGCGCGGATTGGCCCTCAGGCTCCTCCGTTTTGTTACTATATTTAAGAAACACAGCACTATAAACAATGGTACTTAGTATACAATCTCAACCTAAATATATCAATGTTATAAGTGTCTGATCAAATAATCGGTAGGACCCCACTGTGATATTGTTGGCGAATTAGTTTTCCATGCTCAGCATGCAAACGCATTTATGCTCAAATTGAGTACACGTTGGCAATTCGCCAACAATATCACTGTCAGGTGAAAAGGGAAGGAGGGCTTGAAAAAGCACGGGTCCATTGGCATGTTATTGAAGCTTTCAAAAGCATCTAAAAAGATGTCCAGGCCCTTCATTTTGACACCAAATTTGACACCTCAGAGGATCTACCAGGTTCTCTCCCGTTCGACTCCATTGGACAAAAAAGGACCTCCCACAAGCTCACTACCCCATCAATACAGGGGTACACAGACCCATTGACAACGCGCTATAATGTACGTGCAAGTATAACACCTAAAAGGCGTCCATACTACGCGAAGCGGCCTGTAGAGCCAATCAAGGCACAAGGATACTTGCGTAGTATAACACGCTCTACCATCTTCTTCTACCCAGGAAAAGCTCCCTCGACCGGTTGCGGATGAGGGAGGAGTTCTTCTTTAGTGAGGATAGACAGCGTCCTAGCGCATCACACGCAGCGTGACGCGGAACTCGTATTGATCACCCGGATAGAAGGCTTCGGTGTATTCGATTGGCGCGCCGGTATCATCAAAGACGGTACAGGCCAGGCGCACACCCGCGGTAGAAGAAGAGACACGCAACAGCTCGGCCTCGCGAGAGGAGGGCGTATCGGCCTTGATGCTCTGTTCTGCAATATAGGGATGAAGCCCCTCGGTCGCCATGATACTGTAGAGAGAGCCCTCAGCGGTCTCTTTCGCTCGCTGGTAGACGCTGGAGGCACGCGGATAGGGCAGGTAGTCAAGCTCGTAAGCGATGGGAGCATCATCTGCGGTACGCAAGCGTTCCAGGCGGACAACCTGTTCTTCATCCGTCAGGCGAAGTTGTTCTCGAACAGATTGAGACCCACGGACTAGTTCACTCTTGAAAAGCATCCCGCCAGGACGTTTGCCACGGCGACGAAGTTCGTCGCTTAAGCTTGAAAGCTCGGTCAGGGTGCGTTGCTGCACACGTGGTTCGCAGACGAACGTGCCGCGACCATGCTGGCGATAAAGCAGGCCCTCATGCACCAGTTCCGTCAGCGCCTGCCGTACGGTGGCGCGACTTACATGATATTGAGCCACCAGTTCCGGCTCAGAAGGAATAGCGGTATGAGGTGCCAGGTGCCCCGCATGGATCTGCTGCTTAAGCACCTCTTTTAACTGATAGTACAAAGGTAAAGGATTGGAGCGTTCTAAAGTAGGCATATACAGTTCCCCTTATGTCCAGACAACAGAAGTCGAAGAATATAGAACATGGGAAGAATATATCACAAAAAGTCGGAAGCGTCGAGAGGAAAAGGAGGCAATATTGTGAATTGACCCCAGGTCGTGGGGCCAATTCATGTTCAACTTATGCAACGGCGATACCATTGTCAGCGAGTACCCGATCGATCTCGGACTTCAAGCGGCTCGGCAGAGGACCGACGAGGCGGCCAATCTCTCTCCCACCGTTAAAGATCATCAACGTCGGGATAGCCTGAATACCGAGGCGATTGGGGGTCTCACCGTTCTCATCGATATCCATCTTCGCAAAGCCCAGTTTGCCCTGATACTCATTGCTCAGGCGCTCGAAGACAGGGGCGATATTGCGACAGGGGCCACACCAGGCTGCCCAGAAATCAACGATTACGGGAGTCGAAGCGCCCAGAACCTTCGTACTGAAATCCTTGTCTCCGACATGGAACAAATTTGCATGTGTGCTGCTCATAAGTATCTCTCTTTCACCTTGTAGATTAAACCTGTTTACCCTCAGATAAGACTGGTCAGAGGATTATTTACTACAGAGGAGAACACCAGGGATTGCCAATCTATTCCAGTTTTCTCTCCTCTGAAGTATTCTACCATCTTATTCATGCTAGTTGCGTCGATTGCCTTGCAGAATCGACAATAGTTCCAGAATGTAGAGGAACAGATTCAAGACCGTGATGAATATAGAGACCGTCAGGCCAATAGCATTGGGCATTGTATCCGCCATATACTTAGCGCGTTGCACATAATACAGCACATAGCCGGAGAAGATCGCGATCCCGACCACCGAGATGATCAGCGCGAAGATCGTCGAGTGGAAAAAGATGCCCACGATACCCGCAACAAGCAACAGGATCACCCCGACGAAAAGGTAGTCGCCCAGGTGCGTAAAGTCGCGTTTCGTCGTCCAGGAGTACAGCGCCAGGGCCAGAGAGGTCAGCGCTGTGATCAGGAACGCCTCGCCCAGGATATAGGGAGCAGAGGCGATGTAGTAGCCGAGCAGCGGCGAGAGCGACAAACCCTCCAGAAACGTAAACAGGTAGAGCAGGAACAGGTTGATTCCAGGCTTCTGAATTAAAAAGTTCAGCGCGATCAACACAACCAGGCCAGCGATCGCCACGAACAGATACGTACCGAAGGTCAGATGCAAAAAGAATATACCCACGAAAGCGCCCAGAGAGGCAAAGATGAAGGAGAAAGCCAGCAGTCCCATCACCTTTCCAATCAAAGAGCTTGACTGCGCCTCGCTATGAGCATAGGGAAGCGTCTGATACTGATAGCGAGAGCCAAAGCCGCCGCGGCCTCCGTATGCTCCCCCGCCGAATGGACCATTATTTCTTTGATTAAACATGAGTAACCTCACGATTAAGAACTATCGAAACTGAACGCCCGCGTGGAGGCTGCTCAGCATACAGATCTATTGACGAAGAACTAACCTCTTCCACGATATGCGAAGAGGTTTTCTCACCGATATATACGTTGAGGGGTAAACATTGGTTGCACCCCCATGTACTGTTTCAGGGGATGTACGGAGGCTTAGCGGGGCCAGCGCCCCTATGTAGTCATTCAATCCATTCACGAGCGCAGAGCATCGTATGTCGAAGCTACATCACACTCCACACGCCACAGATCTCACAGAACGCCACACCGATCTCACCAAACGCCTTACTGCGCGTATTCCAGCGATCATACACAATAGCCAGGGAGCCACAATTCCAGCAGCGTGCACGCCCGCCAGCCTTGCTCTCGGCAGCCAATTTCTGGAGCAAAGCGCTACGGGCCTCTTCGGCACCAGTATAGCCGGGATTATATGCCAGGTGCAACGGATCGCCGAGGGTATCGCCCGGCTCCTTCCCCAGCGGCAACTTGATCTCATGAGAAGGCGCCTGTAAAGGGGGCGCGGCTACGGGTTGCACAGTGGGCGGCTGTGGAGGACGGCGGAAGTACTCCCCACGGGCGGTACGGCGTCCACCCTCGATAGGAGGATAGTCCGATCGCTCTGCGCGCTCACCACGATCTCCATTGGTAGATGGAGAGAGCGCGGGAGGTGGCATAAAGGTCTGACCGGAAGGAAGGGACAGCGCGGAAGAAGCATTGTCCTGATGCGCGGGTGCCGCAGAAGTATCGACGGCATTCTCCGTCTCTTCCGGTGCGGTAGGAGAATCAGCGGGGGGCTCTGTAGGGAGGCCCTCCGGGGTATTCTCTGCTGGATCAGCGACATGATTCGTATTATTTTCCGGCTGATCAGGCGGATTGGCGCGTTTGCGACGAGTTACTGGCATAGGGGTTTGCTCCATAAGAAGTAGTGTGTGTGCATACAGCATCAACGTAGCATGTGTATTATATCACAGTGTGTAGAGATAAAGAAAAGACATTCTACACTGTAGATGAGTAGGCATACCGCTTTTCACGTAGGGTATGCCCACCTCAATCGCCCTGAAACAAAATAGCAGCGGCCCTGCTCAAGCAAAACGCAGGCTGGTTAGCCTTTAAAGAAATCTGCATTTACCTTGATGTAGTTCTTCCATTCATCGGGAACGGCAGACTCCTCAAAGATGGCGGTCACGGGGCAGGCAGGCTCACAGGCGCCGCAATCAATACACTCATCAGGATTGATGAAGAGCTGCTGCGCTTCATCAAAGCCCTCTTCATTCTGTGAAGGATGAATGCAGTCTACTGGACAAACATCTACACAAGAGGCATCTTTCACGCCAATACACGGCTGGGTAATCACATAGGTCATCTTTTCGCTATCCTGCCTTTCAAGAATATCGTCTCTTGACGAGCGTCTTCACAGTTCCGCTCTTTATGGATTACGGCTGCTGAGCCAGCCGACAAACCGGCGCTCGCTACGCGCCGATGTGGTAACGGCGACCACACTCGCGTATCCTTATCAACATGCTTATACAGCGATTCCAGGCCCGCTTTGCCTGCCGTGCGATGATTACAAAGTGCAGCAGCGAGGTTCTGCTTCAGCCAGTTTCAGTATAGAAGGTTGTGCAGGCAATGTCAATCGCTACGTCATTTATTGCACGCGGCGCCTTGACAAACCTTCACACGAGTCTGTATAGTTGTTGACAGTGGTCACGAATATTATAGCACGATCATGCACACGGAAAGGAGGGCTCCTGGTATGAATACCATGCGTACCGTAGGGCTTATTGCATTATGCCCACGCACTATGGAGTTCGCCGACCAGACCATCTCCTTAATAGTGACCGCACCACCACCATTCAATGAAATAGCCCTTCTGGCACAGGGGACGAGTTTGCCCATTTTCAGGAGGAAACGGCGCTATCTGTCTGTCAGTTGACGACGAACACCTCCGCACCGTGGGCAACACAGAAAGTTCCCACGGTTTTTTGTTGCCCTTCAGCTCTCAAAAAAATGTGATTCATGTACTTCAAGCAAGAAACGAGGCATCAACAACCATGCTTACAGAAACAGGCTCTGCATACTGTCTTGATTTAGGCGATGGACTTAACGCGCGCTGGTCCACAGCCGCTGATACAGAGAGCATAGCACACCTGATCGGGATGGTCTTCCGCGAAAAAGCCGATGAGCTGGAAAACGTCCGGATGGCAAACAGTGTGCGGCGAATGATGCGTGGCGACTATCCACTGATGGGTCCCAATGATTACGCGCTCATAGAGGATACGCGCAAGGAAGGCAATCCCATCGCCGCATGTACCTGCCTGTGGCGGCAGACCTGGGAATACGAAGGCATTCCATTCGAGATTGGTCGGCCCGAATTCGTCGCCACGGACCCAAATTATCGCCGCCGTGGGCTGATTCGTGTGCTGTTCGACATGGTGCACCGGCGCAGCGCGGACGAAGGGCACCCGGTCACAGCCATCACCGGCATCCCCTACTTCTACCGCCAGTTCGGCTACGAGTACGCGCTGGATCTGGACGGCAAGCGAAAGACCTACCTTACCCAGATACCGAAGACGAAGGATGGTGAGCCAGAGTTGTACACGCTGCGCGAGGCCACGATCGAAGACATTCCCCTGATACAAGCGAGCTATAACCATCGCAGGGCCGGCAGCATCGTCTGGACGCGCATACCGGACAGCTATTGGCGCTACGAGTTCGAGGCCTGGCGCATACAGCCCGAATGGGGAAGGACATCGAACACACAGATCATCGTAGACAGCACTGGCCTGCCGCAGGGATATGTATTGCTAGCACCCATACGTTGGGGCTCAAGTCTCCCCGTATGGGGCTTTGAGACCACACCGGGCACGAATCTCCGGGCCATGCTGCCCTCAGTGCTGCGCGCTCAAGACATTTGGCGAACAGATACCCACATCGAAGCCTGACATCGGTCCATACAACGCGATTAACTTCCACCTGGGGCGTTCGCACCCGGTCTACGAAGCGCTCGGGGAGCTTGCCCAGGCAAAAGAAGAGCCGTATGCATGGTACGTACGCGTACCAGACCTGCCCGCATTTCTCCGCTTGATCGCGCCAGTGCTGGAGAAGCGGCTGGCCGACTCATACATAGCGGGATACACGGGTGAGTTAAAGCTCGACTTCTACCGGGGAGGGCTGCGCATGGTCTTTGACAACGGACGGCTCACGACGGCGGAGAACTGGCGTGTCCCCGTCTATGACTCCAACGCGGGCAGCGGATTTCCTGAGCTCGTCTTCCTGCAGGTTGTCTTTGGGCATCGCAGCATCGAAGAACTGCGCCACGCCTTCCCTGATGTGTGGGTGAACGACGAAACGAAATACGCGCTCAATGTGCTCTTCCCGGCACGAGAATCCTCCGTCCTGCCATTGTAGAGGGGAGACGGAAAGCTACTTGCGCGGCACAATGTAGAGGTGCGAGAAAGCCACTTCGGAGCCTTGCTCCTCTACATACAGACCGATCTGTCCCGATAGCAGCGGTGACCTTGTATGATCGATCGTGGGATGACGCGCAACGCGTTTCCCATTGATTGAGAAGACAAACGAATTGCCGCTTGCACTGATCGTAATCGTATTGTTCCTGCCATGACCAGTCACAAGCTGGGGGGCCGGGCCGGACGCAATCGGCGTCCACGTGCCGGAATCGAAGCGTGAAAAGGCATACTGGCCGCCCCTCGCCGTAACGACCTCAAAGAGATAATAATGCGACTGATCATCGCTGGAGCGAAACACCACACCATAGTAATTCGCATCACTCGTCACAGCGCGCACCTCAGAAATGGTTACGGTGAGGAGAAATGTACTGAAATGACAGCTCGTGCACAGGGCAAGGGCCACATTCTGGGGCGAGTTGTTCAAGACATGATAGCGTTGATTCACACTATCATAGAAGAATGTCTTACTCTGAGGCCACTGATTGTGCATCGCCAGATAATCGACGTGAGCAGGATCAGGCGTAGCAATAGCCACGACCGGCGTGCCGACCCCATGCACCGCGTCCCTGCTGACAATACTGGTAATGTAGCCCACGGTAAGCAGGAGGCACAGCAGCAAGGTCGCGATAGCGACAAAGCGGCGATTAGCGAAGTTCGACGCCCAGACGGGCTTGATCTGAACGAACGGATCTAAAGCGACAATGACGGGCTGGGAGTCGCTGAACGTCGACCCGGTATAGGAGTCCAGCACAGCCGCGCGTTTTCCGCTCGGAGTCGCGGCCTGCACCTTCTCAGAGATTGCAACGGCCTGAGTAAACGCCGCGCTGAACTCGCCTGCCGTCTGGAAGCGCTTCTCAGGCTCCTTGCCCAATGCTTTATGCACAACACGATCGAGGGCGGGCGAGATATCCGCGCGAATCAGAGCGAGCGAGGGCGGCGGCTCATGCACATGCAACAAAGCAAGAGCGATCGACGTATCGGCGATAAATGGCAAGCGGTTAGCTAGCAGATAGAAAAGCGTCACGCCGAGAGAATACACATCGGAACGACCATCGATCGCCTGACCGAGAGCCTGCTCCGGTGAAATATAATCAGGAGTTCCCATCATCGCTTCAGCATTTTTCGCTGGCACCTGCCGGGCATCATCCGCAGTCAGGCGCGCAATGCCGAAGTCCGAGAGCATCACGCGGCCATCGCTATCCAGCAAGATATTGGCAGGTTTTACATCGCAATGGACGCAACCATGAGTATGCGCATAATCGAGTGCAGAAGCAATCTGCCCAAGGAACCACTGCGCCTCGGCCAGAGAGATGGGGCCATGTTTGGCGGTATACTGGGAGAGCGTGCCGCCGCGCATATAGGGCATAACAATGTAGGGGAGGCTATCCTGCTCGCCATACGCGTAGATCGGCAGAATATTTGGGTGGTCTAACTTGCTGGCCGCCTCCGCCTCGTGCAGGAACCGCCGGTAGAAGTCCCGCATCATCTTTTTATCCATGTTAGGGCGCGGCAGAAATACTTTTATGGCGACCTTGCGTGCAGGCTTCTGTTGTTGGGCAAGATACACCGCGCTAGATCCACCATAGCCCAGCAGCCGTTCCAGCGTACAACCGCCCATCACCTTGCCGATAAGATGTTTTCCCCTACTCATAGTAAAGCTGGCAGCTCCTCTCTAGATCTTCGCTGAGAGAACCAGCGCAGAACCTGACACACAGCAATTCACGATAATACATACGAGAGTCACTACAATTGTAAGCACTGAGCGCATTCACTGTCAATATTATATACGAGCCAGACCCTGTAAAGGATGCCTCCATGCCATACTTATGCTTGAATAGAGGCAGCAAGCGGCAACTGCCCCAGAGGAGAGGGGTACGCCGCCGCTCGTTCAGGCACAAAAAAACATCTAAAACTAGATGGTGAACTTGCCATCGCGCATAATCACACGACCATCCACCTCAATCGTGCAGGAGGTGGGGATCACATCCACATGGATATTGGCATCCCAATCCGCGCCGGTAAACTCGGGATAGGGGTTGCCGAAAGCGACATGCAGACCGGGCATTTTCTCATCCTGTAAGAGATTGCCACTCAACTTCGTCAGGCTCGTGAGCGTTCCAATGGCGAACTCTCCGGCGCGATTGCCGTTGGGCACCGAGAACAGGTAGTCACGGACCTCCTGGGCCAGCACGGCGTTCTCGCTGGTCACGCCAGTGACATAGCCATTCTTCACCTCGATCGTGAGCGGCTGCCGCAGAACGCCGTACTTCTCAGAGAAGTAATCGCCGAGCACCTCGCAGACGAGCACACCATCGACGGTAGCGGGCGCGGTAAAGACCTCGCCCTCGGGAAGATTGCCCCACTTGCCTTGCTCATGATAGCGACCATGACAAGGGACCCATTTCCAATCCGGGTGGAACGTCGCCGTCACGTCGCTGCCTTTAGCAGAGGTCACATGAATGGTCTGCGCGTTATGCACGAGATCGTAGACCTGGTTCGTCAACCGGAAGACCTCATTGTAGTCGGCGCACATCCCCTCGGTCATCAGCGTCTCATCGATACCGATCATGTGACCGTGGCGCACCTTCAATTCCTTCACCAGGAAAGGCAGCAGCGGGATGCGGAAGGCAATCTCGCCCGGCTGCGCGGTCGCAATATAGTAAGTCACGGTCGGTCGGGCGTGGATAAGATCCTCGCGCAGGACAGTAGAGAAGGCTGTCAACGGGCGCTCTCCGTAGTGTTCGAGGAAGCGCACGGTGACATCGGCGTGCAGGGCGAGTGCGACATTCGCAACCTCGCGGGCGATGTTTTCGCGATAATAATCGGTCAAGATAAAGACACGATCCTGGGCGGTCACCCCCATACAGCGGATGGCATTCTCGGCCCCGAGCTGGACCCGTTCCGCGAAACTGAGGGACTGAATATCCAGATCAGAACGATCGGCAATAGAACTCCGTGTTGTTGCTGACATAAGAAAAGCTCCTTTATAAACATAGGTAATATAGCGGCGTATCAGATTGGCTTACTAGAAAAGTCCCTCTGCAACATGCGCCACAACACAGAACTTGTTGAAAACAGTGAGCACAGTGATATTTTAATATACGCTCTGGTGGGTTGATGGTAACATAGAGGCGCACTCTCTATACTTTTGGCATCCCTTTGGCTGACAAAACAATACAGAAGAGATTGTGCCTGGCTGTAGTCAGAGCGTGTAGCCACGATGCACACTTATGATTATACAATAGCTATTGAGGACCCCTCATGTAGTAGGGATGGGGCTTGCCCCCATCCGGCTCAGCAAGCGCAATCATGCAATGGAGCAGCGTTCTCGGAGAACCGGATGGGGGCAAGCCCCATCCCTACTCAAGAGTCACAGTACTCAAACCATAAGAAGGGACATTCATATGACAAGCTCACACCTGTATCACGCTATTCACGCCCAGCCGGCGGCGCTGCGCGAGCTCCTGGCCGACCGGGCGGGCACGGAGCAGATCGCGAAGAAGCTGGCGGGGGCGCGGCGGATTCTGCTGGCGGGCATAGGCACCAGTTTTCACGCGGCAGTCGTTGGCGAATATCTGCTGCGCCGCGCGGGGGCCGATGCCTGGGCGGTGCGCTCGTTCGAATTTGTGACCTACCCCCAGGCGCTACAAACAGGAGACGCCGTTATCGTCATTAGCCACAGAGGCAGCAAATTGCATGGCATCAAGGCTGTAGAACAGGCCACCGGCGCGCGCGTCTTCACGGCGGGCATTACGGGGAAGGGCACAAAGATGCAGGGGGCCGACGCCACCCTGGAAACGGTCGAGCAAGAGCTATCGTCAACGCACTCCATCAGCTATACGGGAGCGCTCACACGCCTGGCACAGATCGCGGTGCACCTGGCAAAGCTGCACGAACGGGCGGAGCAGGCACTGCGCCTGGAGCAGGGGCTCGCCTCGATACCAACGCTGATGGAGAACATGCTGGCGCGCGAAGACGAGGTACGACAGGTAGCTCAAGAGGCGGCGCAGCGGCGCATCTACTTCGTGGGAGCAGGTCCCAACGCCGCCAGTGCCAGCGAGGGAGCACTCAAAGCAAAAGAGGCGGCCTACGTAACGGCGGAGGGCTTCGAGCTAGAGCAGGCCATACATGGGCCGCTGGTCGCCTTCGAAGAACGGGATCTGCTGATCCCCATCAGCGTCAGGGGCGCGGCGCAACAACGCGTGAGCGATTTGCTACGGGCGCTCAGCGAGATCGGACCTCGCGTCTGGCTGCTCGGCACGGTGCCTGACACCGGGACAGGAGAACTCTTTCAGCGCGCGGGCTGGTCGCGTTTCGCCCTGGCGGACGCAGCGGATATAGTGGAGGAACTTACGCCACTGCTTGCCGCGGTGCCGGTACAGCTCCTCGCCGACTTCCTGGCGACGGCGCGGGGAACCGATGCCGATAGTTTCCGCCGGGACCAGGACGCATATCGGCGAGCTGGCGAGAGGATTCATCTCTAGCACGGCGCCACAGGAAAATCCGGGTGTGGAGAGATAGCGAGCCGGCTAGTTTTTCTTACTCTCGGAGTAGTGACCATTCTGTTGTGAGCGCGAGTGATGGTTCTGGCGCGGTTTCTCCTCCTCGCCCTCCTTCTCAGGAGAAGAGAGAGCAGGGGAAGCAGGCTGCAAAGGCACCCAGGTATTCATCACCTTCGCGTCCACCTTCCTGCGTCTGTAAAAGCGGCGGCTCATCTCAAGTACAGCCCACGCGAGAATGAGAGCTGCGACAAAAAACCCAACATACGTGATGATGATTGGATTCATAAAAAATAGTATCCTTTTCACTCGCTTACATACACCCGGTTGGTGTTCCCATTGTAGTCTTCAAGCGAAAAAGCGTCAAGAGAGCAGGCTGGTCAGAACGGAAATGCAGGGGTAAACAAGAGGTGCCGTGGATCTCTACGGCACCTCTTCTTCATCTTCTTATCGGCACTCACAGCATCGTGATCGTCCCATTGGCATTGACGCTGATCTTCACCGGCGCAATAGCGGTGGGCGCCGGTCCCTGAATGACGCTGCCATTGGTGGGATTGAATATGGCCCCATGAGCCGGGCAGACAATCGTCTTCGTGGCAGGCTCATAGTTCACGTACACGCCTTCGTGGGTACAGGCGCGATCATAGGCCGCGAAATTGCCATTCGGCAGGCGAATGAGCAAATCCTTGTTATTGTTAAACGTCACCGACGAATTGACGGCCATTGTCGTTTTCGCAATGACGGCCTGATTCGCAGCCCCCCCCTGCGGCTGTTTTTGCTGTGGAGCGTTCCCCTGCTTAGTAGCAGCCGTGTTTGCAGCGGGCTGCTTGTTTGTTGCCGCAGTGCCGGTTCCCATATGGATGAGATTCATCTTGACGCCGACCAGCGCGCCAGCCGCCACCACGCCACCGGTAGCAAGCAGGGCGACCACCTTACGGCGACCCATCATCTTTTTCTGCGAACGCCTGGCGGGCGGACGGGCATATGTACCGGCGACAGGCTGCGACCATGACGGCGACGCAGCATTCCAGGGGTCCGCCTCCAGACCTTGCAGGACCATAGGTTCTGGGGAGGCAGGTGGGGCGGGTCGCCAGCTTTCTTCTTTTCGCTGCTCAAAGGCAGCGGACGCAGGGATAGGCGGCTCCATGCGAGGAGCGGGTGCCACAGGCATGATCGGCTCAGATGGCGGCACGAGCGTAGGAGGAGCCGACGAGCGAATGGCAGGTATCTCTGGTGGTTCGACCGGCCAGCGAGTAGACGCATCCGGCATAGCAATATTGGGCGGCAGGAACTGCTGTGCATCTGTGTTGTGATCGGCACGCGGGGCAGGTGGATTTACGCTTGCAAGCTTGCCCGTGACGATAGGCGGCATGAACTGCCAGCTCCCTGTGGAATAGCCAGTAGTGGGCATCTCTTGCGCCCCATCAGCGGTGGTAAGGGGAGATGTCTGCGGCATCTTTTCAACGCGGCGCATCTTCTCACTCACGCCGGCGGAGACCTGCGCAAATGCCTCGGTGAGTTCGCTCACGGACTGGAAGCGGCGAGCAGGATTCCGGTCAAGTGCTTGATTCACAACCGAAGCCAGGGCGACAGGAATATCGGGACAGAGCCCTCGCAGCGACGGAGCCGTTTGCTCCACGTGCATCTTCGCCACATCCACCGGATTCGCTCCCGTGAACGGTGGTTTGCCGCTCAGAAGCTCGAACAAAATCACGCCCAGGGCATAAATATCTGAGCGCTTATCGATTGACTGGCCCTGTACCACCTCCGGCGCAATATACTCGGGGGCGACCAGAAATGTATCGGCGATGCTGAGCAGGTGTCCATATGGCTTGTTGTTCGCCTCGATCCCACGCATCTGCAAAATATGCATCAGCCCAAAACCCGCGACCAGCATCTTCCGCTCGGAGTTCAGCACGATATTCGCAGGTTTCAGCGTGCCATGGATAACCCCCCTGCGATGGGCGTACTCTAACCCCGGCGTCACCTGTTCCAGCACGTCCAGCACCTCCAGGTGATCGCAGCGCCCCTGGCGCTTCAAAATGTCTGCCAGCGAGCCATTCGTCATATAAGGAGTCACCAGATAAGGATACCCCTGGTGCTCGCCATATTCATGTATAGGCAAAAGCCGTGCATGTTGTAGGGCGATCAGCGCTCCGGCCTCTTTGCGAAAACGCAGCATGAAGCGTTGACGGGCCTCATATGAAAAGCGCTCGGGGATGATAAAGAGCGTCAAGGCGCCATCCATACCCGTTGATACATTTTGCGCCAGGTACACAGCGCTCAGACGCCCGTGCCCCATCAGGCGCTCCACACGATAGTTTCCTAAGATCTGTCCTACAATTCGATCTACTGACAATGTTTGCATACAACATCTCTCTTCCTAAAGGTGATTACAAATGGTACTTCCCGATCTTCCGTCTGGTACACAGAAGCATTCTCTGTTCAGGGGCCTTATGAAGAGCCGCTGCAGGCGCTGGCAGAGATACGAACATACAACCAAAGGCATGCCATTTTTCTCCCCGTCTCAAGAAACTTATATATATAAGCACGCATGAAGCGTGGGTGTTTTTGCTACACTTTCTGCTTACGTCAGAGTTTACCTGTTGCACCACTATGCGTCAACGTGATGGGCTCACGAGTAGGACTTTTAGTAAAGGGGTAGTGGAGATCTGCCTTCCTGATGCCCCAGCGGTCGGGAGTGGGAGCGGGGAGAGAACCCGACCGCTACGTTGAGGATATATAGAGGATAAGTAGGGGGTGTGGGAGAGCTATTCAGTTTTGAACCTTTGTTCTACATGCGTATACTACCATAGCCCCTAAAAACTGTCAAGAGGATTTAGAACAAATTATCTAGTTATTTTTAGCAGGGGCGAGAAGTTCGTATAAGCATGGAGCGGCGGAATGACGCGGGTTCCCATGGGTGGTACAATGGGCATCGGAAACGATGCTTTCATATGCCAATGAAGACCGGGGCCTGCTTGTGCGGGCCTCCTCATGAGTAGATAGATTGGAGTAGCACTTTTTATGGCAGAGGTTCGACCATTACGAGCATTACGTTATGCTGCAGATAAAGTAGGCGATCTGGCACAAGTAATCACGCCTCCATATGATGTGATCAGTCCGACGGCCCAGGCGAAGTATTACGAGCGCAGTCCGTACAATATTATCCGCCTCGAGTTGGGCAAAGAGGAGCCGACCGACAACACGCTCGACAATGTATACACGCGGGCGGCGGCGGCGCTGGCGGAGTGGCGTTTGCAGGGTATTTTACAGCAGGACGCGGTTCCGGGCTACTATCTCTACCAGCAGAAGTTTACCTACGGCGGGCAGCACTTTACGCGCACCAGCCTGTTGGCGCGCGTGCGCCTGGAGGCGTGGAGTTCGCGCGTCATCCTGCCACACGAGAACACGCTGGCGAAGGCAAAGGACGATCGCCTGAAGCTCTACCGGGCATGCTCGACCAATCTCAGCCCGATCATGAGCCTCTACGACGATCCTCAGAGACGCATACGCCGCTTGCTGAACAGCTACGCCGAAAACGCCGCCATACAGATCATCGACGAGGTAGGAGAGGAGCATCGCCTGCAGCCAATCACAGATGCACAGCAGGTCGCGCTGATCCAGGATTTCTTCGCGCAGCGCCAGCTCTACATCGCCGACGGGCATCACCGTTACGAGACGGCGCTTGCCTATCGGGCGGAGATACAGGAACAGCGCGGAACGCTCCATCCCGAAGACGCGGTAAACTTTACCTTGATGGCGCTGATCGATATCGACGATCCAGGCATGCTGGTTCTTCCCACCCATCGCCTGCTCTTCGGCCTCGGCCAGCAAGTGCTTGCGGGGCTCACGCTGCAGCGGCTCGCGCAGCATTTCAGCGTCCGGGCGCTAGAGGGCGCGGATACGAGCGGGGCGATACAGGATCAACTGGCACAGGCGGGACAACAGGGAACGGCGCTGATCGTGAAGGCAGGCTGGCAGACGTTGCTCCTACAACTCAACGAGCAGGGTCGACAGCGCATGGAACAGAGCGGGCATACGCCGGCCTGGAACGTCCTGGACGTCGCTATCGCCCAGAAACTGATCCTGGAGGACGTGCTGGGTCTGCGCGCGGAGGATATGACGGCGGGGACACATGTGCGCTACACTCACGATAGCCAGCAGGCGCTGCAGACGGTACAGAGTGGGGAGGCGCAGGCAGCGATCTTTCTGAATAGCACACCATTGCGCCAGGTCTGTGACGTTGCGCAGGCCGATGATCGCATGCCACAGAAGTCGACCTATCTCTATCCCAAGCTCATAACTGGACTAGTAATGAACCCCCTGTGGTGAAGGAGCTCACATGATTATTATCGTCGGCGCGGGCCTGGCTGGACTAACATGTGCAAAGCAGCTCAGCGAAGCGGGACAGCAGGTCCTGGTATTGGAGGCAGCGGACCAGATTGGCGGACGCGTGCGCACGGACTACCACGAAGATGGCTATCGCCTTGATCGTGGCTTTCAGGTCTTGTTTACCGCCTACCCGGCGGCTACGCGCCACCTCAACTACGAGGCGCTCAAGCAGCGCAGATTCGATCCAGGAGCGCTCCTGGTTAAAAACGGGAAGCGCTACGAGATCGCTGACCCGTTGCGCGAGCCACAAAACGCACTTACGAGCCTGCTCAATCCGCTGGTCCCGACGATTGATAGGCTCCGCTTGCTCGGACTGAACAGGCAGCTCGCGCGCCTCTCCACCGGAGACATCTTCGCAGGCAAGCCGGAGGAAGGCGACGAGACGACCGAGGCATACCTGCGTCGCCAGGGCTTCTCACAGAAGTTCATCGACAACTTCGTGCGTCCCTTCTATGGAGGCATCTTCCTTGATCGCTCGCTACAGACGAGTGCGCGTATGTTCCAGTTCACCTTCAAAATGCTGGCAACTGGCGATATCATCCTGCCGGCTGAAGGGATACAGCGCATCCCCGAACAGCTCGCCCAGGCGCTCCCCAGAGGCACGGTACGCACCAATGCGCGCGTCAGCGAACTGCTAATCGACAGCGAACAGGTGCGCGGCGTACAGTTGGCGAGCGGCGAACGGATTGAGGCCGAACGCGTCGTCGTCGCCACATCCAGCCCGGTCGCCGAGCGTCTCTTAAAAGAGACTCTACCGGCGAAGCCGATGAGCGTCACCTGTCTGTATTTCGCGGGCGACGAGCGCCTATATAAAGAGCGGAAGATTCTGTTGAATGCGGAACCGGACGCCTACGTGAATAACGCCGTCCTGCTCACCAACATTGCGCCGACCTACGCCCCCCCGCGCAAGCATCTGCTCTCCGTCACCGTATTGGGAGATCCGGAGGGTGACGATGAGCTAATCGCCGAGCGCTGCCGGGCAGAGCTGGCGCACTGGTTCCCCGAGCATAATCTGTTGCGCTGGCAACTGCTCGCCGTCTATCGTATCCCCTTCGCGCAGTTCGCGCAGCCGGCGGGGATTTTCGACGAACTACCAGATAACCGCACCGGCATCGAGGACTTATACCTCGCCGGAGAATACACCCGGTCGAGCAGCATCCAGGGGGCCATGCACAGTGGAGAACACGCGGCCAGGGAGATACTGAAAACGGCGCTACGCATGCCCAGTCGCTAACGAGCAACGTGAGTTATCCTGTACCTCTTCTGAAAACCCATTTTCAGAAGAGGTACAGGATAACTCACGAGAAGTGAGTCAGTCGTTTGTAAAAAGGTCGAGCGGCATGGCGTCGAGGTTGCCGGAGCCGAGCGACTCCACCATCATGCGCAAGGGTCCCTGCTCGATAGAGATGCGCATCATCGCGCGTGGAAAAGCCTGCTCCGTGACCGGAATCTGTGAATCCGAGCGCAGGGCGGCTGCTACCGCGCCAACGAGAGAGGTATCCGCATCGCGTCCTGCAAAGCGGAAAAGAGCTCCCTGCCGACGCAGGCGCGCTTCATAGAGCGAGCGCCAGTGGTCATCCACGAGATCATTGAGCGCCTCGGTGATCAGCGCCTCTAGCATCAAGCGCTGATCCTCCTCTTTCTGCTTCGTCTTGCGCCCTCCCCGCGCGCGGGGACGCTTTCCCGGAGGAGACGACTCAAAGATATTGTAGGCCGTCCAGTAGCGCGTCATATAGGGTTCGATGCGGTCGGTGGGCTCGAAGATCCAGGAGAGGAACTCGGGCATCCGGTACACCTCCTCGCCGCGCTTCGCCAGGGCCAGCGTCTCATCATCAAGCGCGCGCTGCTCCAGGATCGTCAGCGCGGATGGGTCGTCTGATTTCTCGATCGATTCAATGAGAGGGCGCCAGATCGAGTACGCGATCGGCAGCTTGTGACGAGTGCGTTTGCTGATGGCGCGCGCCTCCGCAATCAGGGAGCGTCCGTAGGCGAAGGAGACCGCGAAACTGCCGAAGCCCTGTTCGTCCAGGTCGTTCACCAGATCATTCCAGCGCTGCATATCTAATTCGTCGATGCCGTAGCAATCCTTGACGCCCCATTCATCCTGGAACAGGACATTGACGCCCTTCAGCAGACCATCGGGACGTTTCCAGGAAAGCATGATCAACTGGGCGCCCGACCCATCGATAAAACTGACACGGGCCTCGTGTGGCGGCAACTGCTGCAGGCGCACCTCGGCCATCGCCGCATCCTCTACACCCGGCATCGACTGCATCGTCAGGCGACCGAGCGCGGCACGAGCATGTTGCTTCAGCGAGCGGTTGGAGTTGTTCGCGATCAGGTAATTCAACGCCGGGATCGTCTGCTGGGCTGCGATGGGACCCAGTTGTTCAAGTGCATCGACGACCGCAGTAACAACCTTGCTCGACTGGTTTTCTAGCAGAGGGACAAGCAGATTTGCCGCGCGCGGATCATTGCTGCTCCCCAACCAGGCGACGAACGCCAGGCGACGCTCCAGGGGCATAGAGACGACATCTTCGAGCACAGATTCCGCACCCATCTCGCTCTGGCCCACCATTTCGAGCAGGCGGATCTGCATCTGCTGCATGGCGGTAACGGGATCGTTCAGATACTCGACGATGCCATCATCGGCCATTTCCGAACCCAGTTCCTTGAGAATAGGCGAGAGGGAGAGCTTTGCGACATCGCTCACCGTTGGGTCAGTCACAAAATCTTCCAGTTCTTCTAGATCGAACTCGGTCGCCAGATCGGAGAGAATCAGCACCGCAGCCGCGTGGGCTGAAGGATCAGTGCTGCGCAGCAGATGCAGCACCTTCTCGCGCGCGCCGTCGGTCCATTCCTCGTCCAGGCGATCAAAATAGTGCGAGAGCGTATCAGGTTCAATATCGTCGCGACGGCTAATAGCAAGCAAGATACTATCAACGCTATCCTGTGGAGGTCCTTTGCGTCCTCGTGGCATCAATTTTCTCCTTCATAGCGGTAGGAGTAGTTCAGGCAACCCACACGGGCACATACCAATGGACGCAATTGTACCACGTTGATACGCGCGCGTCGAGATGATGCGTCCGCAATTTCTAGTTTCTTTTTCTGGTGCTCATGAACGATCCACAATATCCTGGTGGGGTATCTGTTCAGGACCCTTTTTCCTGACTCATCAGCGCCAAAGGCGCTTCACAAGCGTATTGGTGTGAGTGGCGGGGTTTGCGGCCCGGGGCCGCAAACCCCGCCACTCACACCAATACAAGCGAGCCGCCGCAGGCGGCGAGGGGACCTGAAGAGATACCTGGTGGGAAAACCTTGATCGTTTGACCTATGTTGCCGTGACTGCTATTTCTACTTCTTGCGTTTTCGAAAGGACTGTCGCGCTTATCGATCCCCTTGCTCAGCTTGCTTTAGCAGAGCAGGCAGAGTATAGTGTGAAAAAATGTACCTACCACAGAGAAACAAGGACTACACCATATGGCAACCATATCGAAGAATACTCACATGAGCCCTGAACCAGAAGAAGCACTCAGACACAATGAGCACTTCGTCCAGTTCTACGAGACAGATGCATTTCTCCTGGACTCGTTGAGTGCATTCATTGATACTGGTCTATGCAAGGGTGATACCTGCATCGTTCTGGCAACAGAGGCCCACCGAGAGGGTCTTGAGGAACGATTGAAAGCAAATGGAGTGGATCTTATCGCTCTTCGCACACAGGGCACCTACATCGCGCTTGATGCAGGCGAGACACTGTCACAATTTATGGTGGATGGCAAACCTGTGCCAGAGCGCTTTGCCGAGGTCGTGGGAGGCATGATCACACGAGCGGCGAAAGGCCAACGCCCTGTACGTATCTTTAGGGAACTGGTGGCGGTGCTGTTTATGGAAGGGAACCAGGCGGCCGCTATTCGCCTGGAAGAACTCTGGAACGATCTGCGCATTACAACGCAGCCCTTTTCGCTCTTCTGCGCCTATGCCATGCACAGCTTTGCCAGGGAAGGGGACGCGGTGCTGTTTACCAGGATCTGTCAGCAGCACTCCCGTGTTCTCCCTGATGAGAACTACACACTCCTCCCCACTTCGCAGGAGCGTCTGCATGCCATTGCCCAGTTACAGCAGAAGGCTGCCTCCCTGCAAGTCGAGATCGCGGAACGCAAGGCAGCGGAGGAGCGTCTGCGGATGTCAGAAATCCGCTATCGCCGTCTCTTTGAAGCATCCAAAGACGGAATCCTTATGGTTGATCCTCGCACATACTGCATTATAGATGCCAATCCCTCCATAACGGAATTGCTGGGCTACACGCGAGAACAACTGCTGGGTCAGGAACTCTGGCATATCGGGCTGTTTGCTGACCGGGAAAGCATGTTTTCGGCCTTACAGGAGCTGCGGGAGCACCAGGAACTCCGCTACGAGATGAGGTCGCTGCATACGAAGGGTGGGCAGCTTCGCTCCTTCGAAGTGGTGTGCGTCCTTTACCAGGCCGATGGTCACAAGGTGATCCAATGGAACCTGCGCGACATCACCGACCGCTTACGGGCAGAAGAGGTACAGCTTCACCTGGCGGCTCTTGTCTCCTCCTCTGATGATGCCATCATAAGCAAAGACCTGAATGGTATCATCACCAGTTGGAACGCCGGGGCAGAGCGCATCTATGGCTATAACGCTCAAGAAATAGTAGGGCAGCCCATCACCTTACTCTTCGCACCAGATCACCAGGATGAATTTCGGCAGATCATGGAGCGCATTCGCCGAGGAGAGCGCGTCGATCACTACGAGACGGTGCGTATACGCAAGGATGGCACTCGCCGGGTCGTCTCAGTCACCGTTTCTCCGATTAAGGATAGCGCAGGCACAATTACCGGGGCGTCTGCAATCGCACGTGACATCACCGAGCACAAACAGCTAGAAGCCAAATTTCGGCGGCTGTTTGAATCCAACCTCATCGGTGTCTTTGTCTCAGATTTTGCGGGTACCTTTTTGGATGCTAATGATGCCTTTCTGCATTTACTGGGCTATACACGCTCAGAATTGCAGGCGGGAGCCATGCAACGGGATGCCCTGACCCCCCCCAAGTTTCATTTCCTGAGTCAGGATGCAGTGAAGGCGCTGCAAGCAACAGGTGCATCGGGCACCTATGAAAAAGAGTATCTGCATAAAAGTGGGAAACCCATACCGGTCCTGGTGGCTGTGACACGTATTGACGACACCGAGACCTGCATCGGCTTTGTACTCGACATCAGTGAGCGCAAAGAACTGGACAAACGCAAAGATGAATTTATCAGTATAGCCAGTCATGAACTCAAAACGCCCGTAACCAGTCTCAAAGGCTTTCTCAGCCTCTTACAACGGCGTTTGACCATCCTGGGAGATGAAAAAGACCTTCATTACCTCGCACGTATGGATAGGCAGGTCAATAAGTTAACCAAACTTATTAACGATCTGCTCGATCTCTCGAAGATGCAGACCGGACAACTGCCCTACCGAGAAGAACGCTTTGCACTGGACGCACTGGTGCAAGAAATCGTGGAAAATGTTCAGGAAACGACCCAGACGCATCACCTGCAGCTTGAAGGACAAACGCGGGCGGAGGTACTCGGGGATCAGGATCGCATCGGGCAAGTGCTCATTAACCTGCTGAACAACGCGATCAAGTATTCTCCTCAAGCCAATAGGGTGCTCATCCGTGTCGCAAAAGACCAGAACCGGGTCCACATGAGCGTGCAAGACTTTGGGATTGGCATTGCCAGAGAACATCAAGACAAGATCCTTGAACGGTTCTACCAGATCACTGATCCCGCAGGAAAAACCTATCCTGGGCTGGGCATCGGTCTCTACATTTCCTGTGAGATAGTCAGGCGACACAGCGGACGCCTATGGGTGGAGAGCGAGAAAGGCAAAGGTGCAACGTTTCATGTGACTCTGCCGCTCGTAGAAGAGAGAAAATGAGCCTAGCACGCTTTGATGGTTCAACATCACAATGGCTTGCATCACGTTGAATAGCACCTTTGCCTGATCGAGACAACATGATCTGTCGGCTGGATGGCAAATGATCCTGGCCTGCTACGTCGCAACAGGCTTTGGGGCCGCTGGTCATGGCTGCCTCGTTGATGATTAGAATCTTCCCTCTCCACTATAAAGCCTGATCGGACGCACAAGGATGGATGCGGCAGGCGCCGTTATACCGCCCAGCGCCTCGGGCAACAGGGCAAGGCTACAGAGAAAGTCATCGTGCCCGTCAGCGGTATTGACATAAAAATTGAGTGTATCAGGAGCGGGCAGGCTGGAGCGGGCATTCTTCAATTGCAGCCAGCACTCCTCGAAGACGCCTTGCGTCGCGCGATCGGGCGCATAGAGCTTGAGGCGGCCACTATTGAGCAGGGAGAGCATTTGATAGGCAAGGTGTGATTTGCTGCTGCGCGAGAAGGTAAACGGCACAACCCGCTCGTCTCCCAGGGCGGTGCGCAGGAGGGAGGCGAGACCGGCTCCCAGGCCCGTGGCATCGATCACGAGCGAGCGAACGCGCCAGCGCTCCATCAGCGCAAGCGTCATAGTGTACTGCTGCAGGTGAGGCAGTCCCGTCCACCATTCGTGATGGACGACCTCGATAACAGGCAGGTTGAGCTCGTTATAGCGCACCTGCCCAATCGTCATCACGGTACTGTCGCGGCTGTGCGAGGTCCTGCCCTTCTGCATTGTAGGCGAGGGCCGGTCTTCGCCCGCGACATCCATAGCGGCGATGTAGCAGCCCATATCCTCCGCCTCCTCCTGCCAGGGGTGCGTTCCCTGCAAAAGCGTGCGCTGCAGCTTATTCAGGAAGTAGCCCGCGCCGCTGATGGGTCGCAGAAAATACTGCGTTTGAATGGCGAGATGCTGCTCACCGAGCCGGGCGATCTCATGCTCCACAAAGGCGCGATACGCGGGATTGATGGCCGCGAGGGCGCGCCAGTCGTACTCGAAATGCTGCCGCTCGCCTGTCCGCAGGGCCAGTTCCTGGTTCACGGCGCTCTGTTGGGCGAGCAGCGTGCTATCGGACCACGCCGTCCCGTAGAGGACCGTCGTTGCGTTCGTCGTCGAGGCCATCGGGCGGAAGTCGCGATCGAACTTCTCGCACTCCACATCCTGGGCCTCGTCGATCTCCAGTAGAAGATCAGCCGTCGCGCCAACAACATTGCTCTCGGGTCCGGCAGAAAAAAACATAATGCGCGGACCGGCATGGTTGCGCAGCAGCACAGGGTCGGCGGAGGGAGCAAGGCCGATAATATGGCCCTGGCTCTGCCATACGCGACTGCGCGTGTAAGGCGTATCGAGCAGCGAGAGCAGGCGCAGGCTGCTATTGGTGATCTGCGGATGGAAGGTCGGCGCGGCCTTGACGATCGTTCCCTGGGGCATGCAGGTCAGGAGGAAGGCTTCGAGCACTGCCGAGAGCTGGTTCTTGCCGGACTGGCGCGCCAGCATGACTGTGAAGATACGCCCCTGCCCTTTGAGGATCGATGCCAGAATGGCCTCGGCGATCTCGGACTGATAGGGGTAGAGCGGCTTGCCCAGTATCTGGCGGGCGAAGCGCGTGATGGAGGAGGGTTGATAAGTCATATACATCTTTGAGGTGGTGAATAAGAAGGGACAAAAGAAACGTAGTATTGCGTCGCTACAGCTATCCCGTACGACAATGCTGAAAGTGTAGCATGGAGGATGTGCAAAAGCAAATAAGCTTTGTTTAATTGAAGGAAGTCCGAGATGGTTCTAAAATAGAGAGAAAGATCACTAACTAAAAGTGATCTTTCTCCTGGTTACATCATCTCCTTCCCAGTATACTGACAAATACTGACTGAATAAGTAAAGCAATTTGTAGCATAGACTTTAGCACCTCAAATCAACATTTATTGGATTGCCTGAGGAGACGTGATGACTACAAATACCGATGAAAACAATAGAAGATTTTACTTTCGTGCAACATTTAAAAACTACCTGGCTGGATTTACCAATACATGCGTGCTCTTCCCTACAATAGCCGCGCTGTCGACAATATTCTTCTACTTCCTTTTG
>WNFX01001267.1_pt1 | contig 32165 bp, 33 predicted proteins | sample 5400111 | NCBI WGS metagenome assembly WNFX01 (sample SAMN13153363, study PRJNA577476) | soil metagenome | isolation source: 40 cm soil or saprolite under grassland replicate 1 | place: USA:California | collected 2016-06-15 | reverse complement strand
GGCGGTTCACGTGCAACTTTGATGTCACGATCAGCGATATCCGCCTCACCTGCTCTGCCCGGCCAGACGGCGTTTGCCATAGGCGGCTCAAGGCCGGCCGACGATCGGGGGCGCCCGGGCGCTGGGGCTACTGGCGGGAGCGGCGCGGCCGGAACCTGATCCAGACCAGGACGGCGATGGCCACCAGCAGCCAGGGGGAGAACAAGAAGTGGACGGTGAAGCTGAGGACGGCTATGGCCACGATGGCCAGCAGGACGAGGGCGATGATGGCGGGCATGGTGATCGGTCTCCGTTCGAGTAGGGCTGTTGCGGTTTTGGGTTCAGCGGGAGCGGTCGCGGCGGCCGGCGAGCCACGCCGCGGCGATCGACTGGTCTTCGCCGTCGGCGGGGATCAGCAGCCAGGCGGCGAGGTATAGGGCCGCGCCGGCCCCGGTGAACAGGGCCAGCGCCGCGATGATGACGCGCACCAGCGTGGCGTCGGTGTTCAGGTACCGGGCGATGCCGCCGGCCACGCCGGCCAGCATCCTGTCGTCGCCGGACCGGCGCAGCTGGCCGGCTCCGGGCTGGTCAGTGAAGGTGGCGGACCGGGTGTCTGCGGTGGTTGCGTTCATGCTTCAAGGCTGCCGCCGGCGACGGCCGTCGATCGGGATCTGCCCTGGTTCGCACCCTGGCGCGCACCCTAGAAGGCATCAGGATCATCCCTGACCGCGCTAGGAGACGCCCGCGTGGCCGATGTCCTGCCACGGGTCTAGCGAAACCAGCCGGTGCCGGGTCCCGGCCGGGAAGCGCACCATAGCGATGCTCCTATGTTTGTCAAGCCTGTCTTTGAAGCGCCCTGGGTGGCAGTTGGAGTTCTCCTTTGATCTGGCCCCGCCCTGTGGGCGGGATTGCGGCGGTCAGAAGCTGGCGGCTGGATTGCTGCCGGCTGGTCCGGGTGCGGGAGGCCCGGGCGGGATGGCGTCGGACGCTTGGCGTTCGGCGCGGCTGAGCTGGCCGGTGGCCTCGGCGAGAGCGTCGATGAGGGCGGGCAGGGTGCAGGGGCTGGCGGATTCGCGCAGGTAGTCCCCGGCCGGGGCGGTGATCTGGGGCTGGGTGCCGTCGAGGTAGAGGTGGTCCAGGACGGCGTGGACGTCGGTGAGCATGAGGATAAGGTCGCGGGTGTATCCGGCGTCGAGGCTGATGCTGGCGATCTGGTAGTCGCTGCCGGGCTGGGAGATCAGGGCCATGGGAGCGCCTCCGGGGGTGCGGCTATCCGGTCCTGGCGGACTGGCGGCGGGCCTGGGCGGTGCGCAGCCGGCCGGAGCCGGCGCCGGTGCCGGTGATATGGGCATCGAAGGTGAGCCGGCCGGCGATGGCGGCGCAGAGCCGGGATGGGTGACGGTGGCGGTCCACTCGGGGAAGGCGGACTCGCCGGGACGCTGATGCCGGACTGGTGGCGCCCGCCGCCAGGATCAGGGGATGCCTCAGGGCCGGGGCAGGTGGTGGCAGGCCTCCCGGGCGGCGTAGCGCTTGAGGATCCTGATCACCTCGGGCTCGGGGGCGGCCCTCGGCCAGGCGGCGGGTCATGTAGGCCTGGGTGCGGGGATCGTTGCGCAGCCGGGTGATCACGATGCCCCGCAGCGCGCAGTTGGCCTGCCGGTCGCCGCCGCGGCCGTGCCGGTAGCGGGTCACCGTGCCCGGGGAGGCCGGGATGGGGGCGGTGCCGCACAGGTGCGCCCAGGCGGCCTCGGACCGCAGCCGGCCCGGGTTGTCCCCCGCGGTGACCAGCAGCGTGGCCGCGGTGTCGATGCCCACCCCGTGCAGCCTCAGCAGCTCCGGGGCCGTCTGGGTGACCAGCTCGGACAGCAGCGCATCAATGCGCGCCTTCTCCTCATCCAGGGCCAGTACCCGGCGTCCGAGGATCCGCAGCGCGGTCTTGGTGGCCATGAGGACCGGGTCCGCGCCTTCCCGCGCAGAAGGGCGCAGCGCTGCCGCGCGGCCGGCCAGCTGCTGGCGGGAGACGCCCTTGAGGCGCTCTCGCAGCTGGTCCGGGGCGGTGTAGCTCAGATGGCGGATCTGGTTGAGGGTCTTGATCTTGACCGACCTGGCTGACCGCTTGGCCACCACCAGGGCCCGGATCGCCTCCACGTTCCCGTCCCGGGTCTTGGCCGCGCCGCAGGCCCGGCCGGATAGCGCGGCCCGGGCCGCCTCGATGGCATCCAGCGGGTCGGACTTGCCGGCCCGGCGGCGGGCCTGCCGGTCAGGGCGGCCCGGCCACCTCCACCCCTGCGGTCCGCAGGTAGCGGGCCAGCCCGGCTCCGTAGGAGCCGGTGCCCTCCACGCCGACCCGGGTCACCGGGCCGAACCCGGCCAGCCAGTCCAGGAGCCGCCGGTGCCCGCCTGAGGTGGCGGGGAACTCCGCCACCTCGAGCAGCCCGCCGATCTGATCCAGCGCGGCCGCCACGTTGAGGTCCAGATGAGTATCCACGCCGCCCGTCACGGGGCGCGCAGCATCTACGATGGTCACGAGTCATCCCTTCCGCTTGCGAGGTGTCAAGGGATGGCGCCAGCCGCCCGATAGCGCGGCGGCGGTGTGATCGCCCTGTTGGCGCAGGGCGATCCGCCGCATTACGGGGCCGGACCGGTGCCGCATCAGCCCAGGTCCCGGCCGGCGGATCGTTATCAGGACAAGATGACCGTCAGCCGATTCTCGAGCCAGGCCGGAACCCGTGTGAGGTCGAGGGTACTCGTCCACCGCCCACAATGTGGGACAAATGCCCCGATCGGCCTCTACCTACATACTCCCTGCCGAATCGGGCGTGGAGTTGATGTGGCGGCTGTGTCAGCATAGTGCGCACAGAACAGCCAGTTCCTTCACGTAGAGGGCGCTATGTGAGTGGGTGCTACTGGCCTTCGGGATCGTCTGCCCAGAGCCCGATCAGGCGGCCGAAGCGCTCGGTGATCGCACAGACGATTCCATCGTCGGCGAGTGCGCGCCCGACTTCCTCGCGTGAGGGGTGGCGCTCTCCCGTGGCCCAGGAGAGCAGTCGGCCCAGGTGGGCGGCGAGGCCGGGTTCGAGCTCACTCCAGCGCCGGACAGCATGTGCACGGTCGGTCGTCCAGGTGCGGTCGTGGACGCTGACCAGCCCGGCAACGGCCAGGAGCGCCTTGCGGGCGGCCCGGACGCCAAGCAGGTCCGCAGCTACCGTCCCGGACTCCAGCCCCTGCCGCCATCGGCAAAGCTGCTGGCCGAGGTCGCCGTTGAAACCGCGAGCAGCCCGGGCGTCCGCAGGAAATGCCGGCAGCGCCGCGGACGGATCCGGGCCAGCGAGGTGGACGCAGTAGTGGCGCAGGAAGACCCGGTAGCCGTACGCAGCATCGGTATCGCCGGCGAAGTCTGCCGCCGTGGCCGCAGCGACCTCCACGCCTCGGCATCTATCGGCGTACCGTGCCGAAAGGAGCTGCCCAAGAACGGCCGCGCCCGGGAGGCCGATCGACAGCAAATCCACATCCGATGATCCGGGACGTACGGTGCCGTTAGCGACCGATCCGTAGACATACAGCGATGCCCCGGACTCGCCAAGACAGGCGACCGCATCAGCCAAGACGGGCTCGAAGGCGGCCGGCACCCGGTCACGATGCGCGCCCGTCCGGATCGTCCCATCAGCCGCGACACCCTCGCCGGGATCAGCCACCGCATCCACCCATGCCCGGCAGTCTAGGGAGCTTGCTCCCGGGCCAGCCAGCGCGAGAACACCGGGGCCAGGCCGCCACCCCATCCCGGCATCCGCAAGCGCTGCGCAAGCCGGCTGAGCGTGGAGGTCGATGTCGGCGTTGACGACCGCGCTGCTCTTGCGGCTGGTCAGGCCGGAGAGCCTGTCTTGATGTAGGTCAGGCCGAAGTCGTGCTTCCACTCTCGTCCGTCCGGGGAACCTTCCCAGGCTCCGGTGATGGTGGTGCCGTCATCGGAGATCACCCCGGTGTAGCGCTGCCAGAACCCAGGTGCCTCGCGCCATATCTTCCACTCCCGGCCGTCGAGGGTCATCTGGTAGACGCGAGCGACGCCGCGTGAGTCGTAGTAGTGCTGGCTGAGGTGCCCGGCTCCTCGCCCGGACCGATGATCGCGATGCCGCTGGGCGCGGCGGGATGCTCGTTGACGAACCACTGGGTAAGGAAGAACCGGCCTTCCAGCCAGTCGAAGGTGGTCCGGCCGCCGCGGCCGGTGATCGCCGGGCTGCCCTGGCCGAAGTACCCGGCCCCGAACCTGGCTTCCATCTCCCAGGTGCCGGTCAGGACGTCCCGGTGGTCGAGCGCCGCGGGCCGCTCTGCGGGGATGTCGCCCGGGTCGTCTGGGCGGGTGCCCGGGGTGTGATCCTGCGGACTGCTGGTGGCTGACATCGTCGTCTCCTTCCAGGGTCATGGCTGTCACGGGCTCTACGTTAGGCCCGGGCCGGACTACCGGTAAGGTCCGGTTCTATGGCGCTGTAATGGTCCGGTTTGGCGTCCCGGGGCGCTCCTCGCCCTGGCGCGCGGCAGCAAAGGTCCCGCTGCGCCCAGGCGCCGGCGCTGCTGCCGCGCAAGACCGGGAGTTGCACGCCAATCGGCGGCTCGGGTGCGTGATGAACGGCGAAGGGGCTCCTGACAGAACGTGAGCTCTTCGGCCCGGAACACCGAATGAGGCGGCCCCGCGCCCGGTACGCTGCAATGCCAGCCTGAGCCCCCAGACGGGATGGCGTTGGCCGGGCCTCCCGCGCCCGGGCAGCGGACGGCCAGCGACATCATCCCGGGAGCACGCTGGCAGGCAGGGCCATCGCAGGAAGCCACGCTATGTGACCAGGTTGCCTGCGATCCTCGCAGAGCTGTGCCGAATCGTCCACAGATAATTCAGCCGCTGGATGTTCAAATAGCGAGGGCGGTAACAGCTGACAGCGTCCCCGCCTGGGCCGATGGCATTCGGAGGTCGTGTCGTCATGTGGTCCCTGATCTCACATGTCCAGCACGATGTCCGCGCTGGGCTGGGCACAGCAGATGAGCACCTCTCCGTCGGCCGGCGGTTCCAGCGGGTCCGGGGCGTAGCTGACGGCGCCGGACAGCAGGGGCGTGGTGCAGGTGTGGCAGACGCCGGACCGGCAGCTCCACCGGGTGGGGACGTCGCAGGCGTCGGCGAGCTCGAGCAGGCTGCGCCCGGCCGCGCCGAAGCGGGTGGCGATGCCGCTGCGCGCGAAGGTCACCATCGGCCCCGTTCCCGCTGGCCCGGGCGGCTGGTGCGGTGACCGGGCGGCCTGCCCGGTGAGACCGGGGTTGATCGAGGCCAGCGCGCCGAACAGCTCGGCGTGGACGCGGGCCGGGTCAACCCCGGCCGCGGACAGGGCGTCCCGCATGTCGGTCATGAACGAGGCCGGCCCGCAGATGTAGGCGCTCGCGTCGGCCGGCACGTCCAGGGCGAGGAGCTTGTCCTTGCTGAGCCGGCCGGCGGTCGCGCTGTAGAACACGTGCTCGCGGGCGTGCGGCAGCGACGCGAGCAGGGCCTCTGCCTCGGCGGCCAGCGGATGCTCCCGCGGCTCGCGGGCGCCGAGGATCCACCAGACCTCCCGCGTGCTGCGGGCGGCCGCGAGCTGATGCAGCATGGCCAGTACCGGGGTGACGCCGATGCCGGCCGAGATGAGCAGCACCGGCCCGGTGCCGGCGCCGAGCGTGAAGTCGCCGCGCGGCGCGGCCACGTCCAGGGTCGTCCCCGGCCGCAGCGTGTCGTTCAGGTAGCGGCTGGCGGCGCCGCGCGGCTCGCGCTTGACGCTGATCCGGTAAGCGCCCGCCCCGGGCGCCGAGGACAGGGAGTAGCTGCGCACCGGAGGCGGCTGGCCGGCGCCAGTGACCCGCAGCGTCAGGTACTGCCCGGCCTGGGCCGCCGGAAGCGGGCTCTCGTCCGGAGCGGTCAGGTAAATGGAGGAGACGGTCGCGCTCTCCGGGACCACCTTGCTCACCCGCAGCGGCCGGAACCCGGCCCAGGCCGGCGCGCCAGCCGGGTGCTCGGCGAGCAGGTCGCGGAATGACTGCTGCCAGCCCGGGCTCAACGCCGGGATCCGCGCGGCCACGCGCAGCTTGGCGAGGTCCCGGCCGGGCAGGTAGAGCAGCGCGTCGACCTCGGCCACGCTCAGCGCGCCGGGACCGGTCCTGGTCTTGACGATCCGGTCGCCGGCCTGGATGCGCCCCTCGCGCAGGACCCGCATGTAGAAGCCGGGACGGTGGTGGGACACCAGCAGCGCGGGCAGCTCCGGTTCGCCCAGGCGCAGGCCGACGCGGTAGCAGGTGACGCGGGGCTGGGTGACCTCGAACTCGGCCCCGCCGATGCGGTACCGGTCGCCGATGCAGACTTCATCGTCCGCCAACCCGTCGACGGTCAGGTTCTCCCCGAACGACCCGTAGCCGAGGTCGTCCCGGCCGAGGTGCTGCTGCCAGTGACGGTAGGACCCGGCCTGGTAGACCAGCACGGCGCGCTGCTCGCCGCCGTGCCCGGCCAGGTCGCCCTGGCCGTCGCCGTCGATGTTGAGGTGGCGGACCATCGCCGGGCCGTCCACCGGGTACTTCCACACGCCGGTGTAGACGGTCTTCCCCTGCCAGGCCACGTTCTTGGGCAGGCCGACGTTCACCGACAGCAGCACAGGCGCCCCTATGGCGGTACTGGTCATGCCTGCCCTCGGGAGGCGGATCTCGTCCGGGGTGAGCTCGCGGTCGATGCCGTGCGGGATCACGCTCTGCCCGGGTTCGAGCCGGAGCCGGCTGCCGTCCAGGTCCACCTCGACCTTGTCTGGTTCGAAGGAGATCAGGCCGGAGACACGGCGGACCTCGGTCCAGGCATCCTCGTAGGACCACGCTGCACGGCGCGCGCCGCCGATGTCGTAGTAGCTGGCCAGCCCCTTGTAGGGGCAGAAGGTCTGGCCGTCGGCCGCGGTCAGGGCGGCCTGGTCGACGTCGTCGCGGGGAACGTACCAGCGGGGGGCGAACCCGGACTCATACAGCGCCAGCGGCCGCCTGGTATCGGCTATGACCTGGTCTTGGTACCGAACGGTCAGGTGTCTGCTCGTCTGGCGGATATCGATGCGGTGGTAGGGGTCGGCGGCATGGCCGACGATCCGCTCGTCTTCTTCGTAGAAGGCCTCCATCGCCCGCCACGCGAACGCCACCCGGCCCTTCAGCTCGCTGGCGTAGTCGGGCAGCTCGGTGTGCTGCCAGGCGGCGCGCGGCTTGCTGTGCTCGCCGACCTGGACGGTGAACCAGGCGGTCGGGCCGAGTTCGGCGTGCTGGGTGCTGTGCCCGGCGGCCTGGAGCACGCCGTCGGCGACGGCGGCCAGCGGGAAGTAGGCCACCGGATAGCGCCCGGGTTCGTGCAGCAGCACGACGTCCTCGCTGTCAGCGATCCAGCTGCCGCCGAACCTGACCCGCATGCGCCGGCGCAGCGGCTCGGCGAACAGCATCCGGTCGGGGAGTGAGCCGGGGACGAGGAACCGGCCGACGGCTCCGGGTGCCAGCGGTCCTTGCTGCCAGGACAAGCCCATGGTTCTTTCCTTTCTTAGCTGAGCGGCTTGCCGCCGTCGATGGGAAGCGTCCGGCCGAGGAAACGACGTTGGACAGTGGACATTTCTAACCTCTTTAAATTTCTCATCTGGTTAGGGTGGCTGATGGCAGTCCAGCATGCGATGCTGTAACCTGTCAAGTGAGTTAATGGGGTTAGGTGGTGTGATGGCGGACACAGTGCTGGCGGACACAGTGCTGGCGGACACAGTGCTGGCGGACACGGGCACGGACGAGGGCTTCCTGCTGGCGCTGCTCAACAGCACCCCGGTGATCAACGGGGTGCCAGCCGACGACCTTTCCGATCCGGTCCGGGCCCGGGCCTGGCTGGCCGCCGCCGGCGGTCGCGGCACCGAGGCCGAACTGCGGCACGTGCTGCGGGTCCGCCAAGCGCTGCAGGCGGTCGTGCGCGGCCGGCGGCCCGCCGCTATGCTCGAGCCGGAACTGGAGGGCGTGACCTCCGTCCCCGCCATCGACGACGGCCGGATCGGCTGGACCCTCAGCGTCGCCCCCGACCGCGAGCTGGCCGTCCGCGCCATCTTGACCTGGGACGCGCTGGCCAGGCAGAGCCCGGGACGGCTGCGCCCGTGCGCCAACGACGAATGCCGCCTGTTCCTCATCGATCGCAGCAAGGCCAACGCCGCCCGGTGGTGCTCGATGGCCGTCTGCGGCAACAGGATGAAGGCCCGCCGTCATTACCAGCGTTCACGCGCCTAGCATGCATGTCTGACTCCTTGCCTCGGGGTCGCCAGGTGGCTGTTCACCCGCACACCGAGTCTCGTACTCGGCCGGATGAAGCCGCCTCCCACGATCCGGAGGATTTTCAGCCGGCTCAAAGGTGCGCGGACGGTGCGAGCAGGCCCCAGAGCACGGGCGCGCTCGACGGCCTCGGCCCGGCTGTGCCCGCCGAGCGTGGCGTGCAGGTAGCGCAGCACGAACCCCAGCACGTGCGTCCTGCCGGCAGGCCGTACCGTAACAGGGACGCGGCCTGCTGCGGGCTCAGCCGGCGGCCGTCCTCAAACCCGGCGGCGAACGCGGCCTCGCCCAGCGCCTGCCGTGTCACGGCGGTGATGCGCCTAACGTCGGAGTCGGAGTCGGCGCTGACGTCCGCGCTGACAACGGCACTGGCCCCGGGCGGATGGCTGGCACCCGGCGGGTGCCACGCCGCGTCCGCCGCTCCGAGTAGCCGGGCGGCCCGGTCGGGCTGGCCGCCGAGTGCGTGTGCCCCGGCCAGGCCGGTGAGAGCCTGCGCTACCGCCTGCGGGTCACCGAGTGCCTGCGCGGCGGTGAGGCCCTGGATATGCCATGAGCGCGCGGCGGCCGGGTCGCCGCGCTGCTCGGCGATGAAGCCGAGTTCGGACAGCGAGACGGTGCGGGCCACGTCTGGCTCGGAGCCGAGCCGCTGGCTCGTGTACAGGACGTTGCCGATGTGGGTTTCGGCGTCGTCGAGCTTGCCCTGCCTGCGGGCCGCCTGGCCGAGGCCCAGCTCCGCGAAGACCTGCCCGGGCTGGTAGCTCTGCCCGGCCGCGAGCCGCAGGCCCCGTTCCAGGAGCTCGCGAGCCTGGGCCAGGTCACCGGACCGCAACGCGCTCCGGCCCAGCCACGACAGCGCGTCGGCGGCTTGCGGCCACAGGCCTAGGTCTTCGGCCATGCGCAGACCGTCCCGGTGCAGCCGGTCCGCCTGCGCGCCGTCCCCGGTTGCCGCCGCTGCGGCACCGAGCCATTCGATGGCCTGCAGCTGCCCCCAGCGGTCACCGAGCTCACGGAATAGCTCCAGGCTCTGCTGGGCGTCGCGGTGCACGGTGGCAGGGTCGCCGCGGATCATCGCCAGCTTGGCGCGGGTGCTCAGGGCCGCCGCGATGCCCCACTGGTCGCCGAGCGCCCGGAAGCTCGCCAGCGCCTCGCCGACCATGGCCTCGCCCACGGATGGGTCACCGAAATCAGAGGCGACGAAGGCGTGGAACCACTCCAGCGTGGCCCGGGCGGCGTCGTCGTCGATGCCGGCTAGCGGCGGGGCGGAATACTGGCGGCGATCTCCGGCGAGGGCGGTGAAACCGCTCAGCCAGGCCGTGGCCGTGGCCCGGGCGGTGGCGGATCCGTGCCGGAGGGCAAGGGCCTGTTCGAGCGCGCGCCGTGCTTCGGTGAGCCGGCCGCGCAGGAACCAGTACCAGGCCAGGGCGTTGACTATCCGCAGGGCATCGTCGTCGTGGTCGTTGAGCGCGGAGTCCAGGGCGGCGCGCAGGTTGGCGGCCTCGGCGTCCAGGCGCCTGAGCCAGGACCGCTGGTCGTGGCGGCGAAGGCGTAGTGCCGCCCGTTCGGCGAAATTGGTGTAGTAACGGCGGTGCCGCACCCTCAGCCGGCCCGATTCCCCGGCCTGGTCGAGGCGCTGCAGGCCATACGCCGCGACGCTCTCCAGCAAGCGGTACCGGGGGCCGTCCGGCCCGTCCGCCGCCACGACAAGAGAGCGATCTACCAGCCTGGCCAGCAGGCCCAGCACATCAAGGCCGTCCTCGGCGCAGATCGCCTCCGCGGCAGGCAGGCTGCAGCCATCCGCGGCTACCGCCAGCCGCCGCAGTACCAGCCGTTCCGGCTCGGTGAGCAGCTCCCAGCTCCAGTCGATGACGGCCCACAGGGTCTGCTGCCGCGGCGGGGCGTCGCGGGGTCCGGTGACCAGCAGGCGGAACCGGTCGTCGAGCCGGGCGAGGAGTTCGTGCACGCCCAGGGCCCGCACGCGGGTCGCCGCCAGCTCCAGCGCCAGCGGAATCCCGTCGAGCCGCTGGCACAGCCCCGCGACGGCCTGGGCGTTGCCCTCATCGAGGCGGAAACCCGGCGCGGCCGCGTCGGCCCGCATCGCGAACAGCTGCACGGCGCTGGATTGCGTCAGCGGAGGTACCGCCCAGACGTATTCACCGGCCACCATCAGGGGTTCCCGGCTGGTTACCAGGATGCGCAGCTCGGGCGCGACCTGGAGCAACTGGGCGGTCAGCTTGGCGGCCTGGTCCACCACGTGTTCGCAGTTGTCCAGGATCAGCAGCATCCGGCTGGTGCGCAGCGCTTCGGTCAGCAGGTCGGCCAGGTCCATGGAGCTGTCGTCCCGGATGCCCAGGACGGCCATGACCGCGTCGGCCGGCGTGCGGGTCCCCGCGAGCCCGGCCAGTTCGGCCAGCCAGGCACCTTCGGGGAAGGCATCCGCCGCCTGAGTCGCCGTCTCCAGGGCCAGCCGCGTCTTGCCGACGCCGCCCGGCCCGGTCAGGGTCACCAGCCGGTGCTCGTCCAGCAGTGCGCGCAGGTCGGTTACTGCTGCCGCCCGGCCGACCATGTCGGTGAGCATGGCCGGAATGTTGGTCCGGGGACGGGCCGCCAGGGTAGGCGGAGCCGGCACGCGCTGAAGGCCCGGGGCCTGCTCGATCATGGCCTGATAGAGGGCGGCCACGCTCGGCCCGGGATCCAGGCCAAGGTCGTCGGCCAGCCGGGCGCGCAGCTCGCTGTAGCTGTTCACCGCTTCGGCCGGCCGGCCGGCCCGGTACAGGGCGAGCATGTGTGCGGCGCGGAGCCGCTCGCGGAGCGGATGATCGGCCACCAGCTCACCGAGCTCACCGGTCAGCAGGCTGTGCTCGCCCAGCGCCAGCCGGACCTCGGCCTGCTCTTCCAGCGCGACCAGCCGTTGCTCCTCCAGCCGCGCGATCGCTGCCCGAGCGAACATGGCGTCGGCGAAGTCCGCCAGCGGCGGGCCTCGCCACAGTGCCAGCGCATCGGCCAGCAGCCCGGCCCGTTCCCGCAGATCCCCGCTCGCGGCGGCCCGCTCGACCAGGGCCGCGAACCGGCACTCGTCCAGCGCGTCGCTCCCGGCCCGCAGCAGATAGCCCGGTGACCGGAATGCCACCAGGTCACCGCCGCCCGGCTCGGCATTCTCCAGCGCCTGCCGCAACCGGCTGACCTTCACCTGCAAGGCGCCAGCGGGATGGACGGGAAGGTCATCGCCCCACAGATCGTCGATCAGCCGGTCCGCCGGCACCGGCTGCCCGAGGTGGATCAGGAGATCGGCCAGCAAGGCGCGGACCTTGGCCTCGGGAACCTCGGCCAGCCTCCCGTCGTCCGCCCACACGGCCACGGTGCCGAGCAACCCGAAACGCACCTGGTCAGGATACCGGCGATGGCGCGCCCCGCCGGGACCGACAGCCGACCGACAGCCGGCTACGGCAGGGTGGAGTTCGTGAACATGGTGATCGCCCGGCAGGCGGGACGGCGAGAGTGGATCAGCCTGGCCGTGCTCACGATTCCGTGCCTGCTGTACGCGATGGATCTGACGGTGCTGAACCTGGCCGTCCCGCAGCTCAGCGAGGACCTGCAGCCCAGCAGCACCGAGCTGCTGTGGATCGTCGACATCTACGGGTTCATGGCCGCCGGGTCGCTGGTCACCATGGGTAGCCTCGGTGACCGCATCGGCCGCCGCCGGCTGCTGCTGATCGGCGCGGCGGCGTTCGGCGCTACCTCGCTCCTAGCCGCCTGGTCCACGAGCGCGGCGATGCTGATCGCGGCCCGTGCCCTGCTCGGGGTGGCCGGGGCCACGGTCGCGCCCTCGACCCTGTCGCTGATCCGCAACATGTTCGCTGATTCACGGCAGCGGACGGTCGCCGTCTCGGTATGGATCACCAGCTTCTCGGTCGGCGGCGCGATCGGGCCGCTGCTGGGCGGGGTACTGCTGGAGTGGTTCTGGTGGGGATCGGTGTTCCTGCTGGCGGTTCCGGTGATGGCGCTGCTGCTGGTGCTCGGGCCGCTGCTGCTCCCCGAGTTCCGTGATCCCGGGGCGGGCAGGCTGGATCTGCTCAGCGCGGCCCTGTCGGTGGCGGCCGTGCTGGCGGTCATCTTCGGGCTCAAGCAGCTCACCCACGACGGCCTCGGGTGGCTGCCCGCGGTGTCGATCGTGGCCGGACTCGCGGCCGGGGCGGCGTTCGTGCGCCGGCAGCACCGGCTGGCCGACCCGCTGCTGGATCTGCGGCTGTTCCGCTCCGCCACCTTCACCGCGGCGCTGACCACCAACCTGCTCAGCTTCTTCGTCGGGTTCGGCACCCTGCTGTTCATCACCCAGTACCTGCAGCTGGTGCTGGGCCTGTCGCCGCTGGCGGCGGGCCTGTGGATGCTGCCGTCCTCGGCCGGGTTCGTCGCCGGGTCCTTGCTGACCCCGGCGCTGGCCCGGCGGTTCCGCCCGGCCTTCGTCATGGCGGCCAGCTTGACGCTGGCAGCGGTCGGCCTGGGGTTGTTCACCCTGGTGGGCAGTACGGCCGGACTGGCCCTCCTGGTGACCGGGTCGGTGGTGTTCTCGCTGGGCCTGGCCCCGGTGGACACCCTGACCACCGACCTGGTCGTCGGGTCGGCGCCGCCGGAGCGAGCCGGGGCGGCATCGGCGCTCTCGGAGACCGCCGCCGAGTTCGGCGGGGCGCTGGGCATCGCCATCCTGGGTGTCATCGGTACCCGTGTCTACCGCAGCCAGCTGGACGGCGCCCTGCCGCCCGGGAGCCTGCCCAGAGCCGCGGCGGCCGCCCGGGACACCCTCGGCGGCGTGGTGGCCGCGGCCGGGCACCTGCCCGGCCAGCCCGGGCAGGTCCTGGTCCGGGTGGCCCGCCAGGCCTTCACCCAGGGCCTGCATGTGGTCTTCGCCGTCAGCGCCGCCACCGTGCTCGCGGCCGCCGTCCTCGCCGCGATCCAGCTCCGTCACCCGCGCCCGGCCCCTGAACCCGATAGGAGTGAGTGTCATGTTGCTTGATACCAAGACCGCGATCGTCTACGGCGCCGGCGGCGCGATCGGGTCCGCGGTCGCGCGGGCCTACGCCCGCGAGGGCGCCGAGGTGCACCTCGCCGGCCGCACCCGGTCGACGCTCGAGGAAGTCGCCCAGCGCATCCGGCACGACGGCGGCGCCGCGCACGTGGCCGAGGTCGACGTCCTGGACCGGGCGGCGGTCGCGCGGCACGCCGACGGGGTCGCCGCCAGCGGCGGCATCGACATCTGCTTCAACGCCACCTCCAACGACGACGTCCAGGGCACGCCGCTCCTCGACATGCCGTTCGAGGAGTTCCTGCGGCCGGTCACGAAGGCGGTTACCGCCCACATCAACGTGGCCGTCGCCGTGGGCCGGCACATGACCCGCCGCGGCCGCGGTGTCATCCTCGTCATGGCTGGCGGACGGGAGGCGATCCCGCGGCTCGGCGGCTCCCACGTCGCCTGGGCCGCCCTCGCCGGGCTCTGCCGCCAGCTCGCGGCTGAGTTCGGGCCGTACGGCGTGCGGGTGAGCTGGCTGCTCTCACCCGGATCACCCGGATACGACGACCACGACGGGCGGCCAGACGGCGCCGACACGGCTCCCGGTGCGGCTGAATCTGCAGGCGCGCCCGGTACCGTCGGCTTGCTGACAGGTCACCTGCCCAGCTACGGCGAGGTCGCCAACGTCGCCGTCTTCGCCGCGTCCGACTGGGCCCGCACCATAACCGCGAGCGAGATCAACTTCACCGGTGGCGCGGTCGTGGACTGAACCCGGCCCGCTAGCCGGGCAAAAGCCAGGCCCGCACCCCGTGCCAGGAGTCCAACGGCACGAATGCCACGCTCGTGCTGTTGGAGCGCGTTGGCAGACGGGTTAACATCCGACGCATCCCCGGAGCTGCATGAACGAGGCATCCATGTCGTGCGGACGGGCGACGGACAGCCCGCCCGTTCGGCTGGAAAGGACCGCCACGCCCCGCCTGAGCCCGCCCTTCCCCTCCTGCCCGCCACGATGCTATAAGGAACACGCTCTAGCATGGCCATCGTGGCTGACTTCGACCCCACCACGCCGTCCATCGCCCGCGTCTACGACTACCTGCTGGACGGGAAGGACAATTTCGCCGTCGACCGGGAGGCGGCGGAGCGGCTCAAGGCCGTGGCGCCGCTCACCGTCGAGGTGACGCGGGAGAACCGCCAGTTCCTGGCGCGCGCCGTGACGTGGGCGGCGAACCAGGGGATCACGCAGTTCATCGACCTGGGCTGCGGCATGCCGACCGTGCCGAACACGCACGGGACCGCGCGGGCGATCGCCGCGGGCGCGCGGGTGGTGTACCTGGACAACGACGCGGTGGTGCTCAGCCATCTGCGTGCGCTGGCCGTCAAGGGAAACCCCAGCGTGACCGTGGTGGACGGTGACGTGAGCGAAGTGGCTACGAGCCTGGACGCCGTCGCCGCGGGCATCGACCTGTCGGCGCCTGCCTGCCTGCTGATGGGGTTCCTGCTGCACTTCTTCGAGCCCGACGCCGCGCGGGACCTTGTGGCCCGGTATGTCGCGGCGCTGGCGCCGGGGAGTTATGTCGTGCTATCGGTCGGCCGCGCCGACGCCGAAGCGGCGAAAGCGGGCTTCAGCACCTACTCCTCCGGGGCGGCGCAGGTGTACAACCACTCGGTGCCGGACTTCGCCAGCTTCTTCGGCGCCGTGGAGCTGGTGCCGCCGGGCGTGGTCGACGCCCGGGAGTGGCGCCCGGGCTGGGAGCAGGTCGTGCACCTCCGGCCTCGTGACGGCCAGGCGATCGTGGGCGTCGCCCGCGTCGTCTAGGCCCGCAGCTTCGTAGGCCCGCGCTCCGCAGGCTCGTTAGCCCCGCCACGACCCCAATCACCTCGCCAGCCGTCTAGCGTCAGTACGATCCGGCCCCGGAGGCCGCCGGCCGCGACCCGCTCGTGGGCCGTTGCCACCTGCTCCAGCGGGAGAGTCGCTGCTACCCGCGGGGTCAGCTGGCCAGCGTCGACGAGAGCGGCAAGCTCGGCCAGCCGTGGCCCGTCCGTGTGGATCCAGACGTTGTGCACGCGCGTGCCGCGCAACGGAACGGGCGCGGCGCCGGCCGCGACCGCGACGAACGCGCCCTTGTCCCGGGCGGCGTCGAGGGCCGGCATGCCGGCCAGCCCGGCATCCAGCGCGCCGTGCACCCCGCCGGGCACGACGCGTTACAGCGAGCTGGCACGCGCGATCGCGGGTGTCAGCCAGAAGATGCTCATCCAGACGCCGGCCCTAGGGTGATGCGGAGCAGGTTCCCGTCACTCTGGTACCGCCCGTACCAGGCATAAGGCGTGGATGCCGCGTGCAGCTCCAGGAACGCGTCGGCTAACAATCCGTTGTCCTTGATCTGCGGGGGCGGTGGCACCCGGATCGGTCATTGGGTGTCAAAACACCCCCGATAGGGGTTTTTTTGACCCCGATCACGGACGCCGTGACAGTTGCGGCACCTGATGCGGGCCCTATTGCCGAAACGACACGGGTTATTTTCGTACGCGCCCAGCGACATGAACGCGGCATCCACGCCGTCAGAACCGGACGGCGGACGCCCGCCGCCAGTCACGGGAACACGCCCAGAACGCGCTAACATCACGGGTCACAGCCACGTCGGCTGCGCCCGAGTCTCAGGCTCGCCATCCCCTCGCGCGGCAAAAGGGCCGGGCATACACGACTTTGCCAGGGCGCCAGGCCGGGAACGGTGCTATCCGGCGGAGTGATCGGGACCGGCCGGCGGCAGGTCCCGGACCTGCTGCCGGGTAACGCTGAGCCGGATGCCGTCGCCGAACCCTGCCACCATCTCGGCCGGGATATCCACGTCCTGGTGCCCCCACACGTGCCCGTCCCTGACCAGCAGGTGGGTCACCCGGCGGCTGCCGGGGTCGATGCGCAGGCCGCGCAGGTGCCCGATGCCGCCGTCGGTGGCGTGCACATGATCGCCGCGGCGCTCTTCCACCTCGCCGGGCGGGACGATGTCGATGGTTTCCCTTTCCGGAATCCGCAGGATCGTGCCGCCGTCGGCGGTGGCCCCGCCCGCGCCGTGCCATCCGGGGGGAAGCAGCTGGACCGGATCCGGGTAGCCCGGCACGAACTCCGCCAGCGTCTCCTCGGCGGCCTCCAGGTTCATGAATTCCGCTTCGGTGCAACGCAGCCGAATCTGACCCGGCCCCGCATCGGCAAGGCCGGCCAGATCGGCGAGCTCAAACGGGACGAGCCGGGCCAGCCCCGCCCGGCCGTGCGGCTCCACCACGAGATGGGTTACCGTGCGGGCGGCCGGGTCGACGACCAGGGCTAGCACCTCGCCGCGGTATCCGTCGCTACACACGGCCTCACTGCCGATCACGAGCGTTGTCACGGATCCTGCCTCCTCGCCTGGGTGGATAAGCCGGCCAGGCCCGACGCTGCACCGAGCCTGGCGTCCCTGTCTAACGTCCAGCCGTCTAAGCGTCCAGCCGTCTAAGCGTCCAGCCGTCTAGGCGTCCAGCCGTCTAGCCGAAGGTGAACGAGTAGGCCGCGGCGCCGGGATCGAGGAACGTTATCTCGAAGGTGCGCTCGGTGACGGGCCCATGTTGCCGGACGAGCTGGTACAGCCTTTGCTCGGTGAGCGTACCGGAGCCGTGCTCGTCCACGTCGGCTCCGTGATCCGCGCCGGGTGGCTGCCCGTCGATGAGCACCTGGAACCGTACCGGAGTTCCCGGTGCGGCCGGTCCCATGACCAGGTTGAGGTCGCGGGCCTGGAAGCGGCAGGCGATCTGTCCGCTGGCCGTGTTCGACGTGGCGGCCTCTTCCCGTATCGTCCAGTCACCCGCCAGCGCCCAGTCGTTGAGCCTCAGCCCGGCCGGGACGGTGTAGAGGTGAGGCTTATCCGGCTGGGCGCCGCCGGGTGACGCGAAGTTCTCCGTGCGCGCATAGCCGGTGTAGTTCTCTGGTGATCTCAGCGTGGCCCAGTCGGCCGGGGCTTCTACGCCCGGGGCCTCGACCGACACCAGGTCGTGGCCGGTATCAGCGGATCCGGCCTCGGCCAGCAGCTGCTGGATGACCATTTCCGACTGCTGGTAGTCGCCCTCGCCGAAGCGGTGATGCCGGATACGCCCCTGCGCGTCGCCGAAGTAGAGGGCGGGCCAGTAGTGGTTCGCGAAGGCACTCCAGACCGCGTAGGCGTTGTCGATCGCGACCGGGTAGTCGACCCTCATGTCCTGCATGGCCCGGCGGACGTTGTCCAGGTTGTGCTCGAACGAGAACTCGGGCGTGTGCACGCCGACGACCACCAACCCAGAGTATTTCCCAGCCCAGGCGCGGACGTAGGGCAGCTGGCGGAGCCAGTTGACGCAGGTATAGGTCCAGAAATTGACCAGGACCACCTTCCCGCGCAGGCCGTCCGTTGTCAGCGGGGGTGAGTTGAGCCACCTGGTCGCGCCGTCGAAAGACGGCAGCCTGCTCTCGACGGGTAGCTGGGCCGAGGCCGTGTGCAGCCCGGCGGGCACGGGCCAGTGTGGTTTCATGACGATGCCTCCCTGTCCTCTATATCGTCTATATCGTCCACGATCGCGCATCGGGCAGGCCAGTCGCGCCCGTCACAACCCTGGCCCTAGTCCCTGGCCTGCACATCCCAGGGCGTCAGGCGCTTTTCCGTCAGGAACGTGCTGACCTCCGCGACTAGCTGTTCGTGCCGGGTGAGTAGCGGTGCCAGGTGGCCGCCGTCGATCAGGACGAGCCGGGAGCCGGGAATCAGGGCGTGCATCTGCCTGGCCATGGCGAGCGGAGCCACATGGTCGGACGCGCCGTGCACGATGAGGACGGGCGCGGTGATCTGGCTCAGCCTGGACGTGGCGTCGAACCGGGTGGTGGCGTCGAACCGGGTGGTGGCGTCAGTAACCGGTCGCGCCGTCGATTCGCTGGCGCAACAGGTCGGCGTGGCCGTTGTGCCTGGCGTACTCCTCGATCATGTGGAGGTACATCCAGCGCACGCTCATCACGACCTCACGGCGCTCGTGGAAGAAGGTCCCGTCCAGCTCCCGGCCTGCCGCGGCCCGGCGGGCGAGCTCGATCTCCTCTAGATAGGCGGCGAAGTCCCGTTCGGCGTCCGCGCGCTCGACGTTATCGAACTCCCCGTCGGGGTCCGCCTCGCTGGAGTAGATGAAGCCGACGTCCTCGCCCGCGACGCGTCGGCGGAACCAGCCTCGCTCGACGTCGGTCATGTGCCGGACGAGCCCGAGCAGCGACAGCGTCGACGGCGGGGCTGAGCGCTGCCCGAGCTGTTCGGCGGTCAGCCCGCTGCACTTGCTGAGCAGCGTCTGGCGGTGAAAGTCCAGCCAGGCCTCCAGCATCTGCCGCTCACCGGCGACGGACGGCGTGCTCTGGCGGGTGATCTGGGGTGCTGTCCATGTCATGCGCCCCAGCATCCAGCCCCGGCGTCGTGAGCACCAACTCACTCCGGTCCGCAGTCGGCATACTGATACAGACCACAGGGCGACCGGCGAAGGAGCACCGGCCATGAGCCGCCGAGCGAAGATCGTATGCACCCTCGGCCCCGCCACCTCCGACCCCGGGACGATCACGGAACTGGTGGCGGCGGGCCTCGATGTGGCGCGGCTCAACATGAGCCACGGCGACCACGACGCGCATCGCGCCGCCTACCAGGCCGTCCGCGCGGCCAGCGACGCCAGCGGCCGGAGCGTGGGCGTGCTGGTCGACCTGCAGGGCCCCAAGATCCGGCTGGGCCGGTTCGCGGCCGGCCCGGTGACGCTCGCGGCCGGCCAGGAGTTCACCATCACCGGGCAGGACGTGCCGGGGGACCAGAACGAGGTGTCGGTCAGCTACCCCGCACTGGCCGGCGACGTCCGGCCGGGGACGCGGCTGCTGGTGGATGACGGCCGGGTGGTGCTCGAGGTAACCGCGGTGCGGGGCGAGCGGGTCCGTACCCGGGTCTTGGCCGGGGGCCCGGTCTCCGACCACAAGGGCCTCAACCTGCCCGGGGTAAGGGTCAGCGTACCGGCCTTGACCAGCAAGGACGCAGATGACCTGCGGTGGGCGCTGGCGCTGCGCGCCGACATGATCGCCTTGTCCTTCGTGCAGGGGCCGGACGATGCCGAACCTCCCCGCAAGATCATGGACGAGATGGGCGTCCGCTTGCCGCTGATCGCGAAGGTCGAGAAGCCCCAGGCGGTCGCGGCGCTGGACGAGGTCGTCGCCGCGTTCGACGGGATCATGGTGGCCCGCGGGGACCTGGGCGTGGAGTACCCGCTGGAACAGGTGCCGCTGGTCCAGAAGCGCGCGATCAAGCTCGCCCGGCAGGCCGCCAAACCCGTCATCGTGGCCACCCAGATGCTTGAGTCGATGATCAGCGCGCCGCGGCCGACCCGTGCCGAGGCGTCCGATGTAGCCAACGCCGTGCTCGACGGCGCGGACGCGCTCATGCTCTCCGCGGAGACCAGCGTCGGCGCCTACCCGGTGGACGCCGCGGCGACCATGTCGCGGATCATCGAGGCGGCGGAGCATGACTGGCCGTTCACCCTGCCCGCGAGCACGCCGGAGACCACAGGGGCCGCCATCGCCCGGGCGGCGGCCGAGGTCGGGGCGGCGGTCGGGGCCAGGGCGCTGGCGGCCTTCACCATGACCGGGGAGACCGCGCGGCGGCTGGCCCGGTGCCGGTCGCCGATCCCGCTGCTCGCGTTCACCACCGAGTCCGCGACCCGCAGCCAGCTCGCGCTGACCTGGGGCGCCGAAACGTTCCTCGTCCCGCCCGTGGCGCACACCGACGACATGGTCCGCCAGGTCGAGGTGGCCCTGCGGGAGATCACGCGGTGCCGGGTGGGCGATCTCGTGGTGATGGTCGCCGGCAGCCCGCCGGGCACCCCGGGCCGGACGAACTCCCTGCGCGTACACCGCATCGGCGATGCCATCGACTCCTGAAGACCTAGTCCCCCGGCAGCAGCGGGCGCATGAACGTCCGCTCGTAGCGGAGCACGCACCCGCTCTCGTCCCTGATCCGGTCGGCGGCCACGAAGTCGGGGTGCTCCCCGAACAGCCCGCGGTACTGCTCGTACGCGGCGAGGCTGGGGAAGCTGAACAGGGCCAGCGCCTTGTCGCTCGCGCTCGACGACGCAGGTGATCATGACGGCAGGTTAGCCAGTACAGGCCAGCCCGGCAATTCTGATAAAGCGAAATCCGGGAAATTAATGATCCACCGGAATCGTCGTGGCTAATTGCTAGGGTGCCGCACGGTGCAGTGAATGTCCGGATGCACGCCCGTGTAGTTGAGCGGCCCGGCCAGGAGAGTCACCGCGATCGTGCCGGCTGAGCTGCAGCCCATAGACCCGTTGAAATCCCCGCGCTGTCCGGCGGCGATACCGCCGATGACCAGCCATACGATAAGCAGCACCGATCCGATGTGCATCATGGCCTCCATAGCATGTCTGCAAAATGGAATGAGACGGCTAGCCGGAAAAAGCCTACCCGGGCCGCGCGATACTCAGTCCAATTCCGGGCCTTTTCCAGGAATCTGGAAGCCGCGCCGCGAAGGCATCAGCGACCGGGGAAGATGCTCCCGGATTGGTAGACCGGGGTCCCGCCCAGGACGGTGGCCAGGACTCCGATGTCCGGGATCTGCCCGGGTTCCGTCTCGAGCGGGTTCTGGTCCAGGACGACGAAGTCGGCGAGCTTGCCCGGCTCGAGCGAGCCGATCTCGCCCTCCCGGTGACAGGCGTAGGCCGCCTGGGTGGTGTACAGCGCGAGCGCGTCGCGAGCGGTCAGGCGCTCGGCGGGGCCGAGCACGCGGCCGTCGTCCGTTCGGCGCACGATGGCGTCGCGGATGCCGATGCGGGGATCGGCGGTGATGACGGGCGCGTCGGAGGATCCCGCGACCGTGATGCCGGCCTGCTGCCAGGAGGCGAAGGAATATAGCTGGTCGCCGCGGTCAGGGAACGCCGCGGCGAACCCGTCGCCCAGACAGGACAGGAATCCAGGCTGGCTCGCCACCACGATCCCCAGCTCCGCGGCCTGCGCGGCCAGCAGCGGATACATCGCGCCGCCATGCTCGATGCGGTGCCGGCGCGGGTTGCCGCCGCCGGGCGGCAACACCGCAGCGTAGGCATCCAGGACGATCTCGATGGCCCGGTCTCCCTGGGCGTGGATGCAGACCTGGAAGCCGCGGGCGTCGAAGTCGCGGACCATCTCGGTCAGCTCGTCGCCCTCGAAGTACAAGATGCCCGAGCCGTGCGGCGGCACCGGGTAGGTCCCACCGATGGCCGCGGTGCGGCTGCTCATCCCGCCGTCGGCCCAGATCTTCACGGCCTCGGTGGCCAGCTGGCCGGAATGACGGCCCTGCAGGCCGGCCCCGAGGAGCCAGTCCAGGTGGTCGTGCACGACCAGGCCGTAGATCCGCTGGCGGAGCAGGCCGCCCGCGTCCGCCTCGGCGAACGCGGCGAAGGTGTCGCGCCGTATGTCGGCGTCGCAAGCCGACGTCAGGCCGAACGAGGCCAGGTGCTCGCCCGCCGTCTCTACCAGCTTGGCCCCGGCGGCGCCCGCCAGGGCGAGGTCACGCCGGATGTTCTGCTCGAACAACGCGAACATGGGTGCCTCGTACACCACGCCGTCGAGCCGGCCCTCGCTGTCGCGGCCGAACGCGCCGCCCGGAGGATCGGGCTGGTCTTCGGCGAACCCGGCCTCCCGCAGCGCGGCCGTGTTCAGCACGCAAACGTGCAACGACGTGTGGTACAGCACGGCCGGGCGGTTCGGCACGGCCGCGTCGAGCTCCGCCCGGTTCGGATGCCGGCCCTCGCGGAGCTTGTACTCGGCGTACCCGGTCCCGGTTACCCAGGAGCCGTCAGGAGTCCGTTCGGCGGCCTGCCTGAGCCGTGCCTGAATCGCGGCGATGTCGGGCGCCGACGGCTGGCCGCAGTCGGCGGCGGCCGCGAGGTAGCCGATGTCAGCCACGTGGCAGTGCGCGTCGATCAGGCCCGGGATGACGGTCGCCCCGCCCAGCCGCACCACGTCGGCGCCGGGCGCGGCCGCGCGGACCGCCTCGGCCTGCCCCACGGCAGCGATCCGGCCATCCCGGACCAGCATGCTGCCGGCGGGCCCGGCGCCGGGTGCCATCGTGACGATATCGGCATCAGTAACGATCAGCTCCACCATGCCTCCCGGTCCGAGCGTACATCCGCCCGGACGGGCGCCCCGGCCGTCAGCCGGTCATCTGGCGGACGTTGAAAGCAGGGAAGCCAAGGAACTGGTGCATGACGTCCGCCACCCGCTGCAGCCGGGTCACGTCGACCTCTCCGAGCGGATAGGAATCGAGCGCCATGACCGCGGCCTGCACCTTCGTCAGGCCGAACGGCGCCGGGAGCGCCTCCATGGCCCGCTCCACGGCGGACCGGTTCGTATTCGCGATCTGCTGGCCCTGTTCGAACGCGGTGCGGAACGCCGCCAGCGTCTGCGGGTGCCGAACGGCCCACTGCCGGGTGACGGCGCAGCCCTGCACCGGGAACGCATCGGTCGCGCCCTGGTCCAGGTCGGCGAGCTGGGTAACGCCCATCGACAGCTCCGCCTGGCTGGCGAACGGCTCGGGCAGCACCGCCGCCGTGATCTTCCCGGCCTTGAGCATCGCGGCCATCTTGGGCAGCGGGTAGTACGCGAAGCGCGCCCCGGACACCCGCAGCCCGTGATCGGCCAGCGCGGACGCGGCCAGCAGGTACAAGATGTTCCCTGGCGCGTTCACGCCGATGGTCCCGCCCTCCAGGTTGGCCAGCGTCCGGACCTGCGAGCCCGGCATCACGTACAGGCCCTGGGCTCCCGGTTCCATCACCGAGCCTTCGGCGAAGATGTCCAGGTTGGCGGCGACCATGGGATCGCTGGCCGAGGAGGGCCGTTTGCCCTGGTCGTAGTTTTCCTGCGCCTGGATGTAGCTGACGTAGTTGCCACACGAGATGTCGATCCGGTTGCGCGGCTTGGCCAGCGCCTGGACGTTGATGACCGTCGCGGAGCTGACGGCCGGGACGAAGGTGACGTGCAGACCGTGCGCCGCGAACAGCCCCTGGTGCAAAGCGACGAAGAAGCCGGCGGAGTCAACGGCCGGCACCACGGCGACGTTCACGTCCGGCTGCTCGATGCCGGGTGTGGCAGCGTTCCCGCCGCTGGCGAGCCGGGGCACGAACAGGATCGCCAGGACGACGACGGCCGCGATGGCACCGGCTATTTCGGCGACCCGGACTGCCCGCGTGAACCTGCGTGGCATCGTCGGTTCCTTTCTTCCGTGAGGTCAGCAGGCCCAGGCACGAATGGCCTCGGTACTTGCCTGCGAATCCCGATCACGGCGCCCGGTCGCCGTACTCAGCCGGCCAACGTGGCCGGCCCGCCGCAGGCGGCACCGGTGCAGTTCGGTTGAACGGGCCGATACCAGCGATTCATCGGTTGACTGGTGGCCGTCTGGCACTGGTCCGGGAGAGCGCGGGTACTCTGCGCGCCTGCTTCCGGGGCCCGGGCAACATGACGAACTGCCCGGTGCCGCTTGCGTGAAAAATATTGCTGCAAGTTGCAGTGAGAGACATCGGTCAGCTGACCGATATTTGAACGCTGGTCACTCCCGCCCTAGCCGGGCTCACCCATCCACCCCCGGCGCCGTCCCGGCCGAGCGCTCAGCCCCCGAGGTGGTCGCGGTACAGCCGCTTGAGCGCCCCCCAGTGCCGGGACTCCGCCGCAGCGTCGTAGGTCGGGTTGTCGGGCACCGCGAACCCGTGGCGAGCCGGGTAGAACTCCACGGTGTGCTCGACGCCGGCGCCGGCGAGCGCGCGGTCCAGCATCCCGGCCTGCTCGGTGGTGAACGAGCCGTCCTCGATCGCGCCGGCCACGTAGACCGCGGCGGTGATGCGATCCGCCGCCAGGTGCGGGCTCGACGGGTCGTCGGCGACGGCCACCCGGCCGCCGTGGAACGAGGCGGCCGCGGCGATCGTGCGCCCGAGCCCGCCCGCCGCGATCAGCGACATCCGCCCGCCCAGGCAGTACCCGGTGGTGCCGATCGCGGACCCGCTCACCTCCGGCCGCGCCAGCAGGAAGCCCGCGTAGGCTCCGGCGTCGGCGATGATCGCCTCGTTGGTGAGCGGGCTGACCAGGCCGGACATCCGGGCCCGCTCCCGCGGGTCGGTGAACAGGGTGGCCACGTCGAACGGGGCCCACTCGCCCGCGCGGTAGTAGATGTCCGGGATCAGCACGACGTAGCCCAGGCCGGCCAGCCCGTCGCCCATCTGGCCGAACGTCTCCCGCGCTCCGCCCGCGTCCGGGAAGACCAGCACCCCCGGCCACGGCCCATCCCCGTCCGGGACGTGCAGCGTCCCGTGGCCGCGACCATCTGGCGCCGGAATCTGAACATCAAGACGTGGCATTCAGCTGCCTCCTGCGTCCGCGAGGCTCATGAGCGCACTGTATAGGAGGATCGTCTGGTGACGGTGTGGCGCGACGACCTCGGATCCCCGGTCGAGCTCAACGGCCCGGCCCGGCGGGTGGTCTCCCTCGTGCCCTCGCTGACAGAGGCGGTGGCGCGGTCGGCACCGGGCCTGCTGGTAGGGGCCACGGACTGGTGCACCCACCCGGCCGATCTGGCGGTGACCCGGGTCAGGGGGACCAAGAATCCCGAACGGGCGGCGATCATCGCCCTGGCGCCGGACCTTGTCATCGCCAACCGGGAGGAGAACCGGAAGCTGGACGTGGACCGACTGCGGGACGCGGGCCTGGCCGTGTGGGTGACCGTGATCGAGTCGGTGCCCGAGGCGATGACGTCGATGCGCCGACTCCTCACCGGGCCGCTCGACCTGGATGTACCGCCCTGGCTGGCAGCCGCGGAGCAGGCCTGGGCCGAACCCGCGCCGGCCCTGTCGCGCCGCGTCGCGGTGCCGATCTGGCGCGACCCGTGGATGGTCGTCGGCGCGCGCACGTTCACCGGCGACGTGCTGGCCCGGCTCGGCCTGGACAACGTGTTCGGCACCGGCCCGGACCGTTACCCGCACGTCGAGGCCGAACAGATCCGGGCGGCAGCGCCCGACCTGGTGCTGCTGCCCGACGAGCCCTACCGGTTCACCCCTGACGACGGCCCGGAGGAGTTCCCGGCCCACCGCGTCGTCCTCGTCCCTGGCCGCCTGCTCACCTGGTACGGCCCCTCCCTCGCCACCGCCCGCGCCGAACTCCTCAGTGCTATCGGGTAGCCCGCTCCCAGCCGGGATCCCGCCCGAACCAGCCCGCCAGCCGGTCGTAGACCGGCGCGTCATCAGGCACCGGCACCTCCACCCCGAACGCCTTGTCCGGCCCCCGGAACTCGGGCCGCAGCATGCCGCGCGACCAGTTCAGCGCGTGCTCGGCCAGAGCCGGGTCCAGCCCGCCCAACTGCTGCCCTGTGGCCCGGGCCAGGTCCCAGTCGTGCGCGGCCAGCTCGGTGATCTGCTGGTCGGCCCGGGCGCGCAGCGGTGCCTCCCCGCCGGGCCCGGACACCGGCCGGTCGAGGTCGGCCGCCCGCCACGCCACGCGCAGCGGCGCGGCCCGGTCCCGGAACGCCGCCGCCCAGTCGTCGCCGATGTCCTCGGCGGGCGCCTGCCAGTCGGCGCCCTCGCCGCGCACGGCCACGAGGAAGTTACGCAGGTCCTGCCCGGCCAGGTGGCTGACGAGCGCCCGCACGTCCCACCCGGCGCAGGGCGTCGCCAGCCCCGCCTGGCTGGGTTCGATGGCCGCGATAAGCCCGGCGGTCTGATCGAGCGCGCGTTCCAGCAGCGCAACAGGGTCGGTATCAGAAGTCATGACCGCCATCCTTCCCTAGATGAGCGATCCCCTGCCCACCCCTAGAGCGTCCTGGTCAGGAACACGCTCAGCGGGTCGGGCCGGTAGTCGGCGAACGGCTCGCAGTACTCGAACCCGAACTTCTGGTACAGCCGCCGGGCGGGCGCGAAGAACTCAGCCGAACCGGTCTCCAGGCTCAGCCGGCTGAACCCCATCCGCCTGGCCTCGGTGATGATGTGCTCCAGCAGCATCGACGCGATCCCGCTGCGCTGGCGTGCCACCAGGGTCCGCATCGATTTCACCTCGGCGTGCCGCGCGTCCAGCCGCTTCAGCGCCCCGCAGCCGACCACGCTCCCGCCGTCCATGACCGACCAGAACGTGATCCCCGGTCCGCGCAGCGTCTCAAGGTCCAGGGCATGCTTGCTCTCCGGCGGGGTGATCGACAGCATCTCCCTGACGTGCTCGTCGAGGAAGCTGGCGATCTGCGGGCTGGTCAGATCATCGACCACGATTTCCACCTGGTCAGCGTAGCCGCGGCCGAACCGCCGGCATTCGGTGTCGTACCGCTTGGTGCGGACGTCGCCCTAGTCCGCTGTACGCTCGCTATCCCGCTTCGCTCCTTCGAGCCCGGTGCCTTCCAGCAGGGTCCGGCGCATCTCGTCGAGGTCGGGGGTGATGACGACGTACAGGCCGGACCGGGCCGAACCTTTCTGGCGGACGGCGATCAGCGAGACGCCCTCCCAGGTCCGCTGCGTGCTGAACTCATAGCCGGGGAACTCGGCGGCGAGTTCGCTCAGCATCGCGGAGTCGCTGATCATAGTCATCAGCTAAAGTACGAATCCGTACTTTAGGGTCATGCCGGTTACTGTAACCCTGTGGCCGAAACCAGGCAAGCAGGCATGCTCGCCCGTACCCACGAGGGCAAACCCGGGCTGCCCCGCGGCCGCAGCCACCTGCCCCCGCCGGCCGTGAGCGCGTCGCAGCGGGAGCGGCTGCTGCGGTCGGTGATCGCCGCCGTGTCTGAGCGCGGCTACCAGGCCGCCACCGTCGCCGACATCGTGCGCCGCGCCCGGGTGTCCAAGAAAGCGTTCTACGACCACTTCGCGAACAAGGAGGAGTGCTTCCTGGCCGCGACCGGCGAGGGCCGGGAACTGATGATCTCCCGCGTCATATCTGCGAGCCGTGCGCTCCCCGCCGAGGCCGACGACGAGGATCCGGCTCGACGCCGCGCCCCGCCGGTTCGCCGAGATGAACCGGCGGTGGCACGAGCGGGCGCGCGAGCGCCATCCGGACTGGCCGGCCGTCTCGCCCGAGGCGTACCTGGCGCTGGCCGGGGCCACCGCGGAACTGGCCCGGTCCATGGTCTACGCGGGCCGGACCGACGCCCTGCCAGACCTGGAGGACACGCTCGTGGCGCTCAACCTCGCGGTTCTCGCGGGCCGCCCGTGGCCGCCGGGCATGCGATGACGGGCTCCTGCCCGAAGCACATGGTGATGGGCCCGTGCGGCGGAGTGCGGGCCGACGGCCGCTGCGAGGTCGTCCCGGAACCGTGCGTGTTCCCGGCCCCGGCGCACTGGGCCGAGCCGGTGCCTGCCGTCCCGCTGCGTGCGGTGCCGCTGATCCTGACCGACTTCAGCTCCGAACCGCACTCGGTCCGGATGCTCACGACGGTGGTGAGGACGCTGGCGCCGTCCTGCGACGCTGTCCTGGTCGGCGAGCACCAGGACCGGCCCGATTTCCCGCCCACGTTGCTGGCCTCGATGCTGCAGGACGCCGGGGTACGGCCGTGGATGACGCTCGCCTGCCGGGACCGCAACCGGATCATCCTGGAGGAGGAGCTATCGGGCCTGCGCCATCTCGGGGTGGACGCGGTTTTGTGCGTCACCGGCGACGCGCGGGCCTATGACGTCCGGCCGGACGTGACGCAGGTCTTCGACCTCGATGGGCCGCGGCTGGCCGCGCTCGCCGCGTCGATCGGGATAGCCGCGGCCGTCCCGGAGACGCCGGCCGCGCCGCCCCGGCACCTGCGGGCAGCCCGCCTGGCCCAGAAGCAGCGCGCGGGGGCTGCGGTCGCGGTGCTCAACCACGACACGGTGGCCTCGGTCACCGCGTTCATGTCCGACGCGGTGCGGGCCGGGGTGACCATTCCGGTCATCGCCTCGGTTGCGGTCTTCACTGACGAGCCGTCGGCGGCCGTGCTGAGCGGGCTCCCGGGCCTGGAGCTTGATCCGGCCGCTGTGCGCCGCGTGCTGGACGAGCCCGACGCGGTCGAGGCCGGCATCGCCGCGGCAGCCCGCGAGGCCCGGGCGATGCTCGGCATCCCCGGCGTGGCCGGCGTGAACCTCTCCGGTGCGGCGTCGGCCCGGGGCTACGAATTCGCCGCTCAGGTCAAGGCCGAATTGGCCGTGCGCATCAGGGAAGAACGCGACCATGACCCGTGACGCCGACGACCCGATGGAGGCCGAGTTCGACACCGTGGCGGAGTGGACCGCTGAGGTGGCCGCCGAGCTGGGCCCGGAGTACCTGGTACCGGCGGCCTGCCGGGGGAGCGGGAAGCCCGCCGCCCTGGACTGGCTGCTGGTCGGCCTGCGGGCCAGGCCTGGCGACCTGCTGGTGGACGTCGGGGCCGGCCTCGGCGGGCCCGCCGCCTACGCGGCCGACCGGACCGGCGTCCGGCCGGTCCTAGTCGAGCCGGAGCCGGACGCGTGCCGCGCGGCGGCCCGGCTGTTCGGCGCGCCCGTCATCCAGGCCGACGCGACCGCGCTGCCGTTCGCGGACGGCGCGGTCAGCCTGGCCTGGTCCCTGGGCGTCCTGTGCACCGCGCCGAGCCGGGAAGCCCAGCTGGCCATGTTGCTCGATATGCGCCGTGTGGTACGCCCGGGCGGCCGGATCGGCCTGCTCGTCTACCTGGCCGTCACTGCGAAGCTGGACGATCCGCCGCAGGGCAACCACTTCCCGACCAGCACCGACCTCCACATGCTGCTCCGCCGCGCGGACCTTGACGTGGTGGCCGTAGCGGACTCCCAGGACATGCCGGAGCCGTCGGCCAGCTGGCAGGAACGCACCGCCGCCGTCGAGCGCGACCTGCAGCGCCGCTGCGCCCATACCCCGCAATTCGCCGTCGCCACCGGGCAGAGCCACCGCATCGGCCACCTGCTCGACATCGGCCAGCTCACCAACCAGGTCATCCTGCTCAGCCGAGAGTAAGAAGGGGGGAACATGACCACATTGCTGCCCGGCTTCGAGTACCAGCACGTCGAGGTCGAGGGCGTCACCGTCAACTGCGCCACTGCGGGGTCAGGGTCGCCCGTGCTCATGCTGCACGGCTACCCCCAGAACCACCTCATGTGGCGCGATGTCGCCCCTGCCCTCGCCGAAGACCATACCGTCGTGCTCGCCGACCTGCGCGGCTACGGCGATTCGGACAAGCCGGAACCGGACGCCGCCGGTGACGCGTACTCCAAGCGGTCGATGGCCCGCGACCAGCTGGGGCTCATGCGCGAGCTCAGCTTCGCGCAGTTCCAGCTGGTCGGCCACGACCGCGGCGCCCGCGTCTCGCACCGGCTCGCGCTGGACTACCCGGAGGCTGTCACCAGGCTCGCCGTCCTCGACATCGTGCCGACCCGGCACATCTGGCACAACGTGACGCGGGATATGGCGACGGCCTACTACCACTGGTTCTTCCTCCCGGTCGGTAACGGCATCCCCGAGCACCTGATCGGCGCGGACCCGGGGTTCTGGGTCCGCTCGATCGTCGGCGCGCTCCTCGGCCAGGGTGCGAGCCTCGACGCCGCCGTGATGGAGGACTACATCCGCTGCTTCAGCGACCCGCGGACGATCGCGGGCTCGTGCGCCGACTACCGCTCGGCGGCGAGCATCGACCTAGCCCACGACGACGAGACCTTCGCCGCGGGGCGCAAGCTCCAGTGCCCGGTCCTCGTGCTGTGGGGAAGTCAGGGCTTCGTCGGCCGCGGCTACCACCCGCTCAGCGTCTAGCAGGAATACGCCATCGACGCCCGCGGCGAGGCCCTGCCCACCGGCCACTTCCTCCCCGAGGAAGCCCCGCCCCTGGTCACCGCCGCCCTCCGCGACTTCCTCGGCTAGGACCAGGCCTGCGGCCTAAACGGCGCAGGACCGCGCCGGTTAGCAAGTAGTCGGCCGGTCCCGCAGGCCCCACCGATCCTTCATGCCCCGCCTTCCCCACCCAGCCACCCAGGGGTCCCGGCCGCAACCACGGCGATGTGACATCGTGGTGGTCGGGTGCACGGCGATGTGACATCGTCGTGGTACCGGAGGAAAGCGAGAGCGGGCACACAGGCTTACCGGATCCCGTCGCCTCAGTTGTCGCCGTAGTGTCGATATGGGTGACATGCGCCAGGGAAGCGTGTGTCCGAGCCCCGTCGCCGCGAAACCGGCAGGCAGGAGCGCCGTCATGAACGGCCACCCATGGCTGGCCAGGGCTCGGTGGTCGACCCGCTGGCAGGCCGTTCTCCGCCCACCGCGACCAGGCTGACCGGGAACAGCGGGCGCGCCCGTTAACATCGGCTCCATGGATCCCGTCGACCTCGCTCACGACGACGCCGGCGACGGGCCGGTCGTCGTGCTCATCCACGGTCACCCCTTCAATCGCGGCATGTGGGCGCCCCAGCTGGCCGTCCTCCGCCACCGCTTCCGTGTCATCGCCCCCGACCTGCGCGGCTACGGGGACAGCCCGGTCACGCCGGGCACGGTGCCGATGGCGCAGCTGGCCGCCGACGTCGGTCGCCTGCTGGATCGCAAGGGCATCGCCACCGCGGCGCTAGTGGGCCTGAGCATGGGCGGGCTCGTCGTGATGGAGCTCGCCGCGGCCCAGCCAGAGCGCTGGTGGGCGTACGGCTTCATCGCGACCACCGCGCAGCGCGTCACCGAGCAGGAGCGAGCCGCCCGCCTGGACAGCGCGCGGACCATGGACGAGCAAGGGATGCGGCCGGTGGCCGAGCAGATGGCCGCCCGGCTGTTCGGTCCCGGGCCCAGCGAAGAGCTGACACAGACGATCATGGCCATGATGCTGGCCACGGACCCGGCCGGGGCCGCGGCTGCGGTGCGCGGACGGGCCGAACGGCCCGACTATCAGCCCGTGCTGAAGGCTCTCCGCGCTCCGGCGCTGGTGTGCGCCGGGGATCACGACTCCTACTCCACCGCGGAGATCACCAGCGAGCTGGCCGGCTGCCTCCCCGTCCCGGACGTCGTCGTGATGGAGGGCGTCGGGCACCTGCCTAACCTGGAGCGCCCCGACGCCTTCAATTCGCACCTGCTGCGCTTCCTTACCGGCGCCCTCCCGTAGCCTGGCCCCATGTGGCCCGCGGTGAACTACGAGCAGTGGCGCGAGACTTGTGACACGCTGCACGCCCATACCCAGGTCCTGGGCAAGCTGGCGGCGAGACTCGCCCCGGCCGAGCCGCAGCTTCAGCACGCGGCGCTTCGGCTCACCGCGCGAGGCTGGGAGACGTCACCGCTGCGCGCACCCGACCGTTCGGGATCCATGGTCGTCGTCCTTGACCTGCGGGCCCACGAGGCAGTGGTCGAGCACAGCGGCGGCCGGACCGCCCGGGTGCCGCTCACCCCGCACCGCCCGGTCGGCGCGGTCACCCGGGACGTGCTGGCCGCAGCGCGCGACCTGGGCGGCCCGGTGCGAATCGACCCGACGCCGCAGGAGGTCCCGTGGCAGGTGCCACTCGACCAGGACGAGGAACACGCCCGTTACGACCCGGAGCAGGTGGCCGGCTACTTCGCCGCGGCGACCCGGGCAGCGCAAGTGCTGGCCGCGTACCGGGCGCCCTACCGTGGGCGCTCTAGCCCGGTCAACGCATGGTGGGGGTCCTTCGACCTGGCGGTGAGCCTGTTCTCCGGGCTGCCGGCCGAACCTCCGTCGGACGATTTCATCATGCGTAACGCGGGCGACGCCCAGCAGATCGAGGTCGGCTGGTGGCCCGGTGACGCGCGCTACGGCCGGGCCGCGTTCTTCGCGTACGCGCACCCGGCCCCGCCCGGCTTCGACCGCGCGACCCTGCCCAGCGGGCGCTGGGATGGCGCGCT
>WNFX01001317.1_pt1 | contig 32170 bp, 31 predicted proteins | sample 5400111 | NCBI WGS metagenome assembly WNFX01 (sample SAMN13153363, study PRJNA577476) | soil metagenome | isolation source: 40 cm soil or saprolite under grassland replicate 1 | place: USA:California | collected 2016-06-15 | reverse complement strand
CAAACTCGACCGCAACCACCAGCACGCCCTGCCCGTCAAAGACGTCTACCTCTACCCGCTGCGACCCGACTACCGGGCCATCCTCACAAACCACTGAGCTCCGGTTAACCGCGAGCCCACGGGATCACCGAATACTTACACACGTCTCGCCGCGTCTCGTGCACAATCCGTGCACATCTCTGGTCGGCGGCTGTCCCCCGGCCCCCCAACGCTGCTACCAGTCGCGGTAGATCACCCTCGGGCGTAGGTCGGAACCGATCTCCCAATCCAGCTCTCGGTCGTCCTTGAATTGGACGGTGTATCCCGCATCTGGATAGGTCCCGATGTCGAATGACCACGTGAAGGCGATGGTTTTCTCCGGCGTCAAGGAGATCCCGCCATCTGCTGTGTGAGCGATTGGCACGAATCGCTCATACTTGGGAGGTGGTAGAGCGTCGTCGAAGTTGCCTCCGCCGAAACCTGCGCCCACAGGTCTCAAGCATTTGCTCGCCTGTCGTCACTGCCTGTCGTCATTGCTGTTACAACTCTCTCTACGACTTCAAGGGCGCGCCTTCCGGCGCGCCCGGGCCTGAAGGCCCGGACGTGAGCAGCAAGAGGCGGCCAGAGGCTAGGCCCGAACGGCGCGCGGCAAGCCTTCGGAACTCGCCCGTCAACCCGCCTGCTGAGCTAGCCACCCGACCATAAGACTTGCCGATGCGAACTCGGATGGATTGCTTTCCGAAAATACGATGTCGTTACGGGAGCAATAATATAGCTCATCCCATATCTGTTGCATCCGATTCCACTGGATGGTTTCCTCGCGCACACGTCTAGCTTCCTCTTGGCGACGCTTCGAGAAATTAGTGCTCACGATTATCGACACAAGCATAACTGTAATGAGCAGGCCGATGGCATAAGGTTCGCCACTTTTACCGAACTGCAAGACTTTATAGCCGATCAGTGCAATTAGTAGCCAGGTGATCCAGGAAACTAGACACCCTATACCTAAAGGTCCGGCGACATCTGACCCGGTCATCGTAGTTCTGGGCATGGGTGACATCTTCAATTTGGATGCCAGATCAGTGCTACTAACTTTATAGCCAGATGCAGCAGTTCCCTCACTTACGACTGCGCTGACCTTGCGCATATGGCTATTACTGTTACATCGCGGGCAAACCAGGACGCTCATCAAAAATTATCCCTCCCCTAATGCCTAGCGCGCCTCAAGAATTGGCGATCCGATTCCCTATAGCGCCAAGCAGATTGTTATGGAAACTATACCCCATCGCGGGGCGCACCATCCGCCGTTGACGCTCGATCGCGGCCAGCGCCCCCGGCCGCAGAGTGCTGCATGCGTGACGATGAGCCTCTGTCTGATCAGGTGGCCTGTTCGTAGATGCGGCTCGGCATGCGACGGGCGGGGCCGTCAAGGCTGAGCCCGGCGCTGACGCCGGGCGCGGCGGCGCGGAGCGGCGCCGCTTGATCCGATATGGCGCAATTCGGCAAAGGAGGTGCGACACGCCACGGGTGCGACACGCCACGAAGTCCGGCAGTTGCCACCCGCCGTGCCGATCCCTTCCGACTCGTCGGCCGCATCGCCGCGCCGAGGTCAGCGCGGAGCCGCGCCGCCCAGCACCCGGGCCGTCGACTGCGGGCTGCTATGCCACCTTGCCGGGGAGTACTTGGGCGAGCCAGTCGGGGTCTTCGGCCGTCCATCGGTAGCCGCAGCTGATCCGGCAGGTCATGCCCTGGCGGTCATCCCGGCCGTTGACGTAGTCCCAGGCGGTGTCACCGCAGCGTGGGCAGGCCCGCCGGAGCATGCGGCCTGCACCCTTGCATTCGCGGCAGGCCCGGCCTTCGATCCCCCGGCACTCCGGGCAGAGCACGATGCGCGCCTTGCCGGGCGGGGTCACCGCGACCGCCATTGCTCTCACCTCGCAGCCTGCTGATTCATCCACAAGCATGCACGATACGCGAGTCATCTGCCGACTTCCCGGTCTGCGGCGTGTTCCAGAACCTTCCTCGCTGCCGGTATTTGTGGCTTGGGCGGCTGGATAACGGCATCTCTTCGACGCTCAGCCAGGACATTCCATGCCTCGCCCAGGTCGAGCTCGTCCGGGTCCTCGGACGGAATCCGCAGCGACCGGCGCTCGTCGATCTCGGCCTGCCGTTTGCGGTTGTAATCGCTGATCTCACGAATCTGCAGGGGAAGCTCGGGCTGGTCGTAGTCGAGGGTCAGGCCGAGGACTTCGAGTGAACGCTCCTCGCGCTCGGCCGCGCTGAGCACTATGGGCTCGCGTGGCAGTTCGACGCCGCCGTCCAGGCGTGGCTGCACCATGACCTCGCCGGGCTCGTCGCGATCCGGGTATACGAATCCCTCGGGCTCGGCGGACCGGAGATGATCATCACGGCTGAGCAAGCCCCGGCGTTTCAGCTCGATGTCGCTCGCTCGCGCCAGCCGCCGCGTGGGCTCGGTCATGACCTCCCATTCGCACCGGGTGTCATGCGCTCTGGCGAGCACCTGCCGAACTTGCGTTGCCCGCTCTTCAAGTGCCAGCCATGACTGGGCGGCCTTCTCGTGCAGCGCCGCCGTGTCCGGCCGACCCTGGCGGCCAGCGGCAGCGGCCTCGAATGTGTGCCGTGTTGTCTCGATTCGGCTGAAGTGCTCTTGCCGACGCGCTGCCCGCAGTTCCGCTGCGACGTACTTAGGTGCCCAGGAGGTCTCGGCTTCGTAGGCCCGGCGCCGTGCCAGCAGCTGGCCTTCCGACAGGTGGCGCACATCGATGCCCTCGACATGTGCCATGGCGGCGAACGCGGCGTGCCACGTCGCTCTGGCCTCTGGCGATGTAGCACCTGGTTCCGGGCCGATCGCCTCGCCTGGATGGTCATAGCCGACAATTTCGCGGTACGCGCCGAGCTGACCGGCTCTGCGCTGCCATTCCGCCCGATCCGGCAGATCCTCGGGAACGGCGCCGAGCACCCGCGTGGCCCACAGCGCACCCTCGACCGCCGCGTGCTCGCCGATGCGCCGCTGCCGGTTATCCATCGCGGCGGCCACCTCGGCCATATAACGGGCCACATCGGCGTCAGCGAACCTTGGTAGCCGCGCCCTCCAGGACTCCCGCACCAGCGGCGGTAGGTGCCCGATCTTCTTGCGGATACGCGCGTCGAGCACTGCGGAGTATGACCGCGCTCCAGAGAACGACCGGCCCTCGACGGCATCCCGGATTACCTCGGCGCCGTCCAGGCCAGCCAATTCGGCTGCCCGGACGGTCCGCCAGAGCGAATCGGCGTCACGCAGGATCTCATCGGCGTCGGCTCGGTCCAGGGATTCGCGGATGGCACGGGTGTATCGGGCCGCCGATTCGGCCCGGCAGTGGTCGAGCCAGATCGCGTGGAGTGCTCCGAGGTGATCGGCATTGGAGAACGCGTACTCGCGGGTCTCGGTCGCCGACAGTTCGCTGTCATCTCGTCGGATCACGGGAGCCAGGATGGCGATCGGATCTCGCTCATCCGCTGCGACGACCGGCCCGCTGGCCTGGCGATCGGACTCCAGCCGTCGCTGCCGTGCGACCTCGGGGTCGGGAGCGGGTCCCCGGCCGATGTCGCTTTCGGGTGGCTCGTGCGCCGAGGGATAGGCGTAGATGTCGTTGCGCTGTTCGCCGCGGGTCATCGCGGGATAGAGGCCAGAGCGGGTGCGCTTGTCGTTGGCCAGGGCTATGCCGACCGATACGGTGCGTCCCTCAACCGTGTGCCAGGTCACGGCGTAGCCCAGGTCACAGTTCGCCGCCGCGTAAGCGCTCGTGAGGGTGAATGGCGCTGACCATGTGCGCTGACCGGTTTGCTGGTCATGTCCGGTCACGCGGCAGACTGTCATGCCGTCGTCGCCGACGTTCTCGACCCGGAGGAGGTCGCCGTTCGCCAGCGTGCGCCCGTGTTCCCCGGCTTCCAGCTGGTTGTCGTTTTCGCGGGCGACGATCAGGTCCCCAACGTAGGCGCGCGCGTCGTCACGCAGCTGCACGGTCGCGCCGAGCCGCAGCTGTCCCCAGTCCATGAGATAGCCCTGGATCCGGCGGGATAGGTCGGCGCACTCGCGTACCTCGTATGCGGTAAGGATCACGTCGACGCCGACTAGGTGCTCGGCGAGCCAGGCGCGGCAGGCCTGTTCCGCCATCTCTTCGTAGGTGCCGCCGTGCAGCCTGCCCTGCTCGTCGTAGCTGCCAAGGGCCGCCACGTCACCGGCGCGAATGGCCAGCGAGGCGTTGCCCTCCCAGTCGTTCTGGAACCGCACCGCCTCGGTGAGCTGGGCGTAGCCGAGCTTGCGGGCCAGCATCTCCATGCCGCCTCCGGACTCGACGGCGGTGAGCTGGGCGTGGTCGCCGGTGATGATCACTTTGGAGCCCATGTTGGCCGCGTGCCGGATCGTCCCGGCCAGGTCGGGCATGGAGGTCATGCTGGCTTCGTCGAGGATCAGCAGTGCATCTGGGCCGATGTCGGTTGCCCCGCGCGCCTCGCGCCGGCCGGGGAGGTGGCCAAGGAACTGGGCCGTGTTCTCGGCCGTGGGGATTCCTGCTTTGAGCATGACGTTCCGGCCCGCGGAGGTGGTCGCGATGCCGTAGACACGACCCCGGCCAGCGGCTCGCCACGCGTTCGCCATCGCCACGGCGGTGTAGGTCTTGCCTGTACCGGCCGGTCCGACGATCAGCTCGACGCGCCGCGGGCTGGTTAGTGCCAGGTAAGCGGCGGCCGCCTGGTCGAGCCTGAGCCCGCCGCCGGTCGTGCCGTCCATGGCTGCCGCGTGTGCGTGCAGTTGCGCCTCCAGATCGGCGAGATCTGCGCCGAGCAGCCTGGCGGCATCTTCGCGCAAGAGATGCGGCGCGGTTTCGCTTTGTGCTTCTGCGAGCAGCCGGTCTTCGAGTGACAGCTGCGTTCGCGTGGCGTATAGCTCAGCGCCGTGCGACCGGTAGATGCTCTCGCCGTTCGCGCGGCGCAAGGAGTCGGGTACGCGCGGCCACTCGGGTGCATCTAGCCGCATGACTTCCTCGCCCGTCTCACCCGCGAGCGCCCGGTCGGTCAGTTCGCTCAGGAGTTGCCCCGCGTGCTCCTGGTTGTCAGCGATCGCGTGGTCAGGCAGGTGCTGGCCGATACAGTGAACCAGGTCGGCGCGGCTCCACGTCGAATGCGCCTCTTGCGCTTGCGCGAGTCCGGCCGCCATGGCCGCGTGTTCTTGCGCGTATGTCATCTGCCCGCGTGACGCAAGCTGCGCGGCCATCTGCGTCGCGTCCGGCTGCGTGCGCGGAACCGCACGCCAGATAACCTGCGCGAGATCACGCAGCGTGCCAAGCTCCGCGTTGCGTGAGGTTTCTTCCCACTCGCGCAGCAGGACCGCGAAGTCCAGCGGCCCGTGTTCCTTGCTTCTGCGCGTGCGGCTGTTGGCGAACTGGCGCATGCTGCTGGTCGCGCGCTGATCGGGTGCGTGCCCGCGCTCGCGCTCGTATTCCTCCACGAGAGCCTGCGTGTACTTGGTGATCTGCGCGCGGCGTGAGGAGAACTCCCGGATCGCCCTTTCCGGCGCGCCCCGGATGACGCGGCCCTTGCTCGCGGGCCGGTATGCCCACTCGAAGCCGTCGCGGTGGGAGAGTCCGGTCTCGAGCGCGAACGCGGCCAGCGCCGACCCGGCGCCCTTGTTCCGGTGCAGGCCGCGTGAGTCGATCGCGCGCCACTGGCCGTCGCGCACGGTCTTGACCTTGTTCAGCCACAAGATGTGCACGTGCAGCTGCGGGTCGCCGTTCCGGCTGGTGTGCTGCGGGAAGATCGCCACCGGGATCTCGTGGGCGTCTTCGAACCGGCCTACGTCCAGGCCGTCGATCCGCCGACCATGGTGCCCGGTGCGTACGAACGCGGTCTCACGCTGCATGTGCGCGATGTACAGCCGGACGGACTTCTCGATCTCCGCCCAGATCCCGGTAGCTCGCTGCTCCCATTCGCGGGATAGTTCCAGGTCACCGGCCTCGAAGGCACGGATGGCCGCGGCCGTGGCCGCGGCGTGTGCGAGCGAGATCGTCTTGTCGACCGAGAACGTCGTGTCCCAGTACTGGACGCCGACGGGCCCCTGGTACTCAGCCCGCGCCTCGACCCAGAGCTGAGCCTTTCGTTCGCTCGTCGCTTCCGGCTCGGCCCGCACCTTGGCCTGGTACAGCGCGTTGAGTTCGGCGTTGATCCGCGGCGGGCTGCCCAGGTAGGTCTGGCCGGTCGGGTCACGCGGATCGAGGAACTGGCCGTATAACGGCTCGAAATCCTCACGGCGCACGGTGTCGCCATCGCGGAAGCCGAGGTCAGCGGTGCCGTTGCCGATCCACATTCCCGCCGGTTCGCCGCCCTTCTCGACCGCCGACAGGTAGTAGCCAGCCCCCCGCTGGCCGGTGAACGTGGCGCCGTCGACGGTGCCGATCGTCCTCCACGGGTACGAGGCGTCATGCCCACGGGCGATGCTGACGACGACGGCCACTCCTCGAACCTCCGTGATCTTCGCAGCGTTTTTGATCTTGCTCTGAACTGATGTGTCGGCCGGGCGCCGACCCGTTACCAACCGGCGTCTCAACTTCGGTTACCGGCCCCCGCGGTGGCCGGATTCGGCCTCAGCTCGGCGTCGGACGGCAGCACGACGCCAGCACCAAACCCGGTGTTTCAGTTAACGACCATCAACAGGGACACCACGGGCGGAGATGAGCGGCCAGGTCGGGTCGCGGCGCCATGCAGTCCAGTACGACCAGCAACCGCATGTTCCCGGGGCGGGATTGTCGCTGGCCGAGCCGGCCGCCGACCGGTATGCCAGCCCGCTGCCGCAGGCGAACCGCAGGAACGACCGCACGGCGCACAGCTTGTGCTCCACCGTCTTGGCCTGATAGCCAGCCAGGGTGGCCACGAACGCACCGATGACCCCCGCATCCAGCCCAGCCAGGCCGCCACGCCTGCCGGCGACCGCGAGGAACTCTGCAGTCACCGTGCCATAGGCCCGCACCGTCGACGAGGCGCAGTCGCTGGCCTGCAGCCACGCCCGGAACCGGGCCACAACGTCGGCCTGGCCGGCGCTCAGCTTGCCCACGGTGCGGGAATAACGGCGCAGCACCGCGCCATGGACAGCGAAGTCGCCCAGCATCTGCGCGACGCGGAACAAGTACCCATCGGCCGGCTTGAGCGTACCGGCCTGCTCCTTGTCGAAGAAGCCGCCGCAGGCCTGATCGACCCACGCCACGGCCAGATCCAGCGAGAACTCTTCCGCGCCCCGTGCAGCGAAGTACTTCTGCAGGCGGCGCCAGCAGCCCCGGTACCACACCATCGTCGAGTCCTTGTAGCCCCAGGCGCACCAACTCCGCGTCCAGGCCAGACACCAGCGCAGACAAAGCGACCATCCGGCCGACCTCCGATCACGCGTGGCCCGGCACCCTGCCGGGTTGCATGATCGGAATCCTCGGGGTTATGCGCCGTGCTCGCTCGCCGATCCGGCTCCCACCAGGCCCGGCAGGCCAGCGCTGCGCATAACCCAGCGCTGCTCATTAGGCGGGGTGGTCTCCCCGATCCTGAGCAACGGGAGGATCTTGCTGCCAATAACCTCCTTGCCCCTCGCCATCTGCTCTAGCACGCCGAACCATCCGGCCAGACCGATGCCCCCTGGGGCAGCCCGCTGAAAACTGAGATAGGCATCGAGGCGCTCAGCTCGGCGCGCTTGGCGCCTCTGCCCTCCAGCCGGTGCAGCCTCCAGGGCGGCCCTGAGCAGGGCTGGCAGACTCCGCCAGCGCCGACACGAGGGTCACTGGTTCGAGAGCTGTCGCAGTTGCCGTCCCGGTCATGCCTTAAATCCTTGCGTAACAATGGCGCCACGCGTCCGGCAATGCCGACAAGGGGCAAAGAGGTTCGCGATCTTCGCGTCGACCGTGGGCCACGTCCGATCCGGGCGAGCGAGCGGGCCGGGCCGTACTTGACCTGTAAAGTTCCGCAGGTGACGGGCGTTCTCGCGCAGGGAACGGACTGGGCGGCCGTTGGAGCATGGGCCGCGTGGTCGGCGGTGGGCATCTACGTCGTTCTCGGCGGCTTCGCGTTGTGGCAGGTCCTTGAGGCGCGCAGACTCCGCGAAGAGCAAGCCCGGCCGTTCGTGGTGGTGGATCTTGAGCCCGGCTTCTTGTTCTACCTGACCGTGGAAAATCTCGGCCGGACGATGGCGCGGGACGTCAGGATCCAATTCGATAAGCCCCTTGAGTCCACCCTCCAGGGGCCTCGCGAGTTTGACGAATCGCCGTTGTTTCGCGAGCCGATCCCGGCGCTGCCACCCGGTAAGAAGATACGGGTGCTGTTCGATGCATTCGGTGCCCGAGTCGACGCCAATCTTCCGTTGACCTACGAGGTGACACTGACCTACGGAGATCATTCTGGCAAGCGGACCTGGAAGGATCTGTACCGGCTCGACTTCGGCATGTACCTGGGCTCGGAGTTGCCGCGAAAGGGACTTCCGGATGTGGTGGCAGAGCTGGAGCGCATCCGCAAGGAGATCGAGAAGTGGAAGGGCAGCGGCTTGCGTGGCCTGGAGGTGCGGGCCATCGACCAGCGCCGGCAGTTGCGGGTCGGCATGCGGCGCATGAACTGGCGGATCCTGCGTGAGCGCGGCCCGGCAGCCCTTGCACGACAGCTGCGGGATCAGGCCCTCCGGCGAGCCGGGCTCAGATGAAGGCGCTGCCGGGCATGCCCGCCGGCTGCGGTGCACTCGCGACTAGACGCTACCATTTCCCGTGCGCAAGGTGACAGTGGTAGCGGGCATCGCCGCTGCCTTCGGGCTGCTGGCAATCGGGTTCTTCACTGGCCGCCTGTGGAACGGTCACGGCGTTGCGTGGGGTGACGTCGCAACCTGGCTGGCGGTCATCGCTGCCGGGGTCGGCGCGTGGATCGCGCTGCGCCAGCTGCGCGGCCAGCAGCAGGACATAGCCCGGCAGGCCGCCCAGCTTGAGCGGCAGCAAGCCGACGCCGTCGACTTCAGCTGGCGAACTGTCACCCCTGCGCCCGGCACTGCCCAGGCCGCCCAAGACATGCATATGGCTGTCGTCGAGAATGGCTCACGTCGGCCGATCCGCAATGTCGTCTGCCGGATAAGGCCAGATCCAGCCCAGGGGTATGACTGGGAGGCGGTCGCCATAGGCGAATTCGAGGAAATCCCAATCGCCGAAGGTCAGCTTGCGGTATTGCAGGAGCCGCGCGCCAGCGGACATCTGCCGTTCATTCGTGCCGGGCTGAGGTTCGGTTTCCAGTTCCCGTTCCCGGCCAATGATCACCTGGAGGCCCAGATGAAGGTGCTGTTCACCGACGACGCCGGTCTGCACTGGCAGATCGACTCCGACCTGCATCTGGAGCGGCTCAAGACCCGCCACGATTGGTGACCGTGACCACGGACCGCGACCGCCGGCAGCGCCGCGGGTCCCTGCCCAGCCAACCGCAGGCCCGCCTGATTGGCTCTCCTGCGCAGTGCGCCAAGCAGATCGGCGCGATGTGCGGAGTGACCGTCGCGCTGCATGGCTGGTCAAGATCGGTGTTGACGGCCTGATTCCCTGAGCATCCTGGCCGGGTCTCCGGCCATGGTCTTTCGCGATGTTGCTGCCTGGCTGCCGGCGGGTGGGCCAGGGTTTTGCCGTCCCCGTTTTGACGTGAGGGATCCCTCCTCGCCTTCGTTTGGCCACGGTCGCGAGAAGGGATCCGAGGCGGTGTCGCCCGTGGCCATGGTATGGCCGTGCCCGCTGTCGGTCGATGCGTATGTGGCGGCTGGCCGCCGGGTGGAGTTCCCTCGCCCGGATTGCCTGTCGTGCCTGGTGCCGATGATGTTCTGGTCGGGGTATCTGCGGCATGTCCGGGCGGGCGGGCCGCTGTCGGAAGATTTTCGTGCCACGGCTGCGCTGCGGGCGCTGCCGGGTGACGCATGCGCTGCTGCCGGCGTTCGTGCTGGCCTGGCGGCTGGCCGCGGCGGAGGCGATCGCGACCGTGATCAGTGAGGTCGCTGGCGGCGCGGGCGGGGTCCGGCCGGCGGCTGCCCGGCTGGGGGTCCCGCATACCACTGCGCGCGGGTGGTGCCGGCGGTTCGCCGTCCGTGCTCCGGGGCTCGGGGTGGCGTTCGCGGCGCTGGCGGTTGAGCTGGGCGGGGAGCCGGTCCGCCGTCTGCTGAGTCCGGCGCATTCGCGCTAGCCGCGATCACCGCTGCCTTCGATGCGGCGAGTTGCGTGCCGGGCTGGCTGGCGCTGGGGGCGTGGCGGTTCGCCTCGGCCGTCAGCGGCGGGAGGCTGATCACGGCCAACACAATCTCGCCCTGGCTGATCGCCGGCAGACGGCGTTTCATGCCTCCTGTCCCGCCATTACCGGCATGAGGAGGCAGAACGCATGGACCACAAGGAGCAAGAGCAGATCGCGCTGCACCGCTGGGCAGTGATCGCCGAGGCGGCCAGTGACAGGCTGACCCCGGCGGAGCGCGGGTCGCTGGCGCGGCAGATAGCCGCGCGCGCCCACACCCATCCCGACGGCTCGGCCCGCCGCTACTCGCGGGGCACGATCGACAGGTGGCTGCGGGCATGGCGGTCCGGCGGGCTGGAGGCGCTTGAGCCCGCGCCGCGCGCCGACACCGGGACGGTGCGCGCGCACCCGGAACTGTTCGCCGAGGCCGCCGCGCTGCGGCTGGAGTTGCCGGCTCGCTCCGCCGCGCAGATCGCCTCGATCTTGTTCCACCGCCACGGCGTGCGGGTAGCGGAGCGGACCGTCCGCGCGCAGTTGCGCCGCGCCGGGCTGCACCGGGCGGCACTGGGCGCCGAGCCGAAGGCATACGGCCGCTATGAGGCCGCCCGCCCCAACGAGCGGTGGATCACCGACGTGCTCGTCGGCCCGTGGGTGCCGTATCCGAAGACAGAGGCCTCGGTGCGGGCCCGGCTGTTCCTGATCGTGGATGACCATTCCCGGCTGCTGGCCGACGGCCGGTTCTTCGCCCACGAGAACGCCCGCGCCTGCCAGGACCTGACCGCGATCGACGTGTTCCTCGACGGCAGGCCCGCCGGGACCGCCACCCCGTTCATCCACCCGCCGGCACGTGCACCGTGCCGTCCCCCAGGCCGCCCGCCCCGACCCCGACCCCACCGGCATCGACTACCTCGGCCTGGTCGCCACCGCTCACGAGGAAGCCGCCGGCACCGGCGCGAAGATCGACTTCACGCAGCTGGCGATGCTCCCCGCTGCCGGCAGCGACCAGGACATGGAGCAGCGGCGGTGAGCGCCGCGCCGTGGGCCGCCCACTTCGGCCTGGCCCGCACCCCGTTCGGCAAGAACATCCCCGCCAGGGACCTGTTCGGCCGGCCCGCGCACGCCGAGGCGATCGCCCGGATCAGCTTCTGCGTCGTGGAATCCGCGCTCGGGGTGGTCACCGGCGACGTCGGCGCAGGCAAGACCGTGGCGCTGCGCGCCGCCGTCGCCGGCCTCGACCCGACCCGCCACCAGGTCATCTACATCGCCAACCCCTCCTTCGGCACCCGGGGCCTGTATGTCACGATCGTCCGGGCGCTCGGCGACCGGCCCCGCTACCTCAAGGCCGAGCTGATGGCCCAGGCCGGCGACCTGCTTGCCGCCGAGGCCGCCGAACGGCACCGCCGCGTCGTAGTGATCTTGGATGAGGCTCATCTGCTGGACCCGGCCCAGCTGGAGGAACTGCGGCTCCTGACGAACTCGGAGATGGATTCCGCGTCGCCGTTCGCCGCGATCCTGGCCGGGCAGCCCACCCTGAACCGGCAGCTGCGGATGGGCATCTTCGCCGGGACCAGCGGATCGCCACCCGGTTCACGATCAAGCCGATGGACCTGGCCGAATCTGCCGCCTACCTCAAGCATCACCTGGCACTGGCCGGCCGCGGCGAGCCGCTTTTCGCTGACGATGCGATCGCCCGGCTGCACCGCGTCGCCAACGGGCTCCCGCGGGCGCTCAACAACGCCGCTGTCGCCGCGCTCATCGCCGCCGCCGCGAGCGGCAAGGACCTCATCGACGACGCCTGCGCCAAAAAAGCCGTCGCCGAGCTCACCCGGGACTGACCATGCCGCGGCCGGACTACCCGGCGCCCGCCAGCCCGGGGCCGGCCGGCGCCGGGCAGCCCGCGGTCCTCATCAGCCCCGCGGTCACCGCCCGGATACGCCAGCTCGCCGCCCAAGCCGAGCACCGCCGCGCCACCGCCGAGTTCCGCGCCCGCCACCTCGCCGACCAGCAAGCCCGCATAAACGCGCTGCTGCTCGAGGCAATCGCGGCGCTCGCCAGCCTGCTCGGCGCACCAAGCCAGCACGGGAACCCCCAGGCCTGACTTCCGAGCCCGGACAGGCCAGGCCCGGCCCGGCGCGGAGAGTGGCGCGCAAGCCGGGTCGCCACAACGCATGCAATCAGACTCACCGGCCAGCATCACAAAGACCTGCCATCACATGAACGCCAAACGCGGCCGACTCATGTGCAAACAGCGTGGCCGCTAACAATCGGCGAACGTCGCGCCGCCCTGCAGAACATGAACACGTCAGGCCGCGACAGGCGGCAAATCGGGTAACTCCACTTAGCAGGTCGTCAGCAAGATCCGCCCTTTGAGGCGATCACCTTCTTCAATGGCGGCGCTGGCGTCGCGTCGGCGTTGTAACCCGGATTGCTGGCAGCGAGAGGCCACCTCGGTGCAGAATCCGGCCCCCGCTGGCCCCGATGAAACCACGAACTGCATAGACGTCATGCACATCTTGGTCGTGGCGTTCCATATCCATCCGCCGCCGAGTCGCTGCGCGACCGCCTGCCGTCCGGGGGTGATCATGCGGACGATGATGTCGCCGGACGATGGCTTGCGAGCCCTGCACTTGTCGGCCGCTCCCGTCGACGTCTGGTGTGGGATGTCGTCGGCGTCGTTTGGCGTGGGCCGACGACGCTCTTCAGAGCAGGATGACTGGCCTGGCAGCCCACGACGACCTAGACACCGAGCACGAGCCAAATCCGCCATTTCGCCACGATCTATGGACGCCCTGAGGGGATGGGCGGTTGACCGTCCGCCGGTTACCCACCGAGTCAGTCCCGCGCGAAAGGCGGTTCTGGGCCGGGCCAATCCAGCGCCAGTCCGAGTAGCTCGCCTGTACTGACGGTAGCCGCAGTCGTAGCGAGTGATCCATCATCTTGCGGATCGGTGATCGTGATGACGCCGCCGCCATCGCAACGCAGGGGGAACGTCGCCGCCGGGTTCTTCCACAGCGCGAGGCTTGTCTTCGCCGTGGACCAAGGTGCGACATTCTTACTGACCAGCACCGCCGACAGGCGGCGCGATTGCCCGATTAGAAGCCCATTCGACTTTCGCGCCGACTTGCCGTCACCAGTGGACGGATCGAACTGATAGACGTCATCGCCGAAGAGAGCATCGAGCAGGTCCGTGTCATCGGCGAAAGGACGATGCATTCCCAACGCCACCACGAAGGGCTTGCCGAGCTTGTCGCCGTACTTGTGCGTCTTCCTGTACAGGGATTTGCGGATAGGCGTCATGTCATCGATCCATGCGGCGTGAGGCCCCACGACTCCGACAATGCGGCGACCACCTCGGCTGCTCCTCCATGGCATCGGGGTCAGGGCAATCCGCCAGCCAGAACGCTCGTCCTGCCAGATGAGCGGCGTCGCGCCGGACAATCCTGCTACGTAGCTCTGCTGCCGGACGTGGGCCAGGTCAAGTGCATCAAGCCACGCTTGTGCGTCCGCAGCCAGCTGTCCGATTGGGGCTTGCTGGGTACCGTCCTTTTCGAACTGAAGTTGGACGGTGACGTTGTTGGAGGTAACACGGGCGTTCAGACCGTCCTCGATCTGGGCGCGTCTTTTGTCCCGCATCCGGACAGCGTGGTCATCGCCGAGGACCTTCGCCTCCAGTAGGAACGAGCACTGGCTGCCTTCGACGAGGAAGTCGGGTCGCCTAGTCGTGCCGCGGACCTCCGGATGGCAGGTCACGTCGAATCCGAGTGCCCTAAGCCCGTGGAAGAGGAACAACTCCCAGTAAGCGCCCAGGAACTCAAGATCCTCTCGACTCTGCAAGCGCCGGAGGACATCGGCCCGACCGTCGGGACTGTAGTCGTTCGCCCAGGCCTCGATGAGATGACGGATGCGATCCCAGACTGGCCCGGCCACGCGATCAAGGAAGGCATACATCGGCTCGCCTGACGACGGACTGACGTCGAACCGCTGGCGATCAGAGAACACCGGGGCCACTCTCGAATCTCCCGCCTTGTCGGTCTGGAGTCGAAGTAGCCACCATCCTCACGTGGCGAACGCAGCGTGGCACCTGGTTTTCTGCGTCCTCTCCCCTACCTGTCAGGCTGCACTGAGACCCGGGAGTCCCGGGGCCACCGTGTAGGGCGTGACAGGAGATATCCCGTGAGTATCAAGGTTCCAGCTGTTGAGGGTGCCGGAGTCACGGCGGCCGATCTAGTGGCAGACGGGGTGATCGATCCAGCGGCGCGTCCGGTCCGCCGGTCGTTCACCGCGGAGTACCGGGCGCGAGTAGTGGCCGAGTACGAGGCGGCTCCCGCGGGGTCAGAAGCGGGCGGTGCTGCGGCGGGAGGGCTTGTACCAGTCCCAGATCCGGGAGTGGGCGGCGGCTCGTGAGGCGCTGGCGGCCCGCACACCGTCACCGCGGCGGCCGCATCGGGCCAGGGGACCGGCCGGAGATGACCCGTGCCGGGCTGCGGGCGGAGAACCGGCGGCTGACCCGCGAGCTGGCCAGGTCGCAGGCGAGTGGTGGAGATCATGGGAAAACTGCAAGGCTCTTGGATTGTGTCGCGTATCGCATCGGGCGGTGAATACGCGCCGGTGGTGAGCTGCTTGCCTCCGGTTCTCGGCGGAAGGCCTGTCAGCTGGCCTTATGGTGCTTCGCCTGCCGGCGGGGGCCGGGGCCGGGGGGTGTGCCGGGCGGGTGCTTGAGGGTCAGCTGAGCGGGCTGCTGACGTGGGCGGACTGGTCGGCGGCGATCGAAGTCGGGGCGGGGCGGTCGCGGCGATAGCGGTAGGGGACGACGTGCTCTCCGGGGGCGCGGCGGCGCATGCGGATGATGACGGCGCGGTCTTCGATGGTGTCGGGCATGGCCCCGATGCCTGCGAGGGCGGCCATGGCGAAGGTGGGGATGGTGTCGATGGCCTGCGTTGAGCAGGCCTCGGAGGTCTTCGTTGTTGTCGGCTTTGCCGCCGAAGATCGTGTCGGCTTCGTCGATCAGGAGCGTGGGCGGGTTGTCGGTGCCGATGGCGCGGTGGACGGCGGCGGGTGAGGCGTTGACGGTGATCAGCGGGCCGTGGCAGGTCACCTCGATGATGTCCAGCAGCCTCGATTTGCCGCACCGCTTCTCCGGTGCCCGGATGACCAGGCGTGGCGTTCATGCGGCGGCTCCTAGCGCGGGGTGTTGCGCGGGTTGCGGGGGCTGATGACGTCGGCGAGGGCGCTGATCAGGATCTCGGCGATTGGCGGGGTGACGGCGTTGCCGTACTGGCGGACTTTCTCGCGCTGGGTGCCGAGCACGGTGTAGCTGTCGGCGAAGGCCATGGCGCGGCCGATCTCGGGTGGCTTGAGCATGCGAAACAGCACGTCATCGACGTTGATGCCGGGGTGCTGGCCAGGGCGTAGCGGTCGCGGGCGGTGAGGGTTCCGGCTGGCTCGGTGACCGGGCGGGCGGTGTCGGCCGTGCCGTAGTAGGGCACCAGCAGATGTGCCCAGGGGGCGGTGTCGGGGACGGCCAGGCCGAGGTGGTTGCCGGATGCGGTGACGGTGGTCAGCGGGCCGGTTACCGGGGTGGTGCGAGTCTCGCGGGGGGGCCGCGGTGGATGGTGATCGGTGCCCGGCCGATGTTCGCCGTGAACTGCAGCCAGCGCCGGGCATGCTCGTGCCCGGCTACCAAGGGAAACCTGTCCCAGATGATCACCGTCATGACCGGCAAACGTAGGCCGGCCAGATTCCAAATAAGGCAGTACGTGCATGCCGACTTCGGCCACGCGGCACCGGTCCTGGCCAGGATGTACCGCTCGCACGCAGCGCGGTCCCAGCCCCACTCGATCAGCGGGTACCAGCCGGTGCGGGTGGGCGTGTTGTAGGTGGCGTCTTTCCGGGCGCGGGCGGTCTCGCCTGCCTCGAAGCCGATGGCCTGCTGGTAGGGCTGGCCCGCCCTGGACGGCGGCCCGGAATTGATCCGGGACCCATCCTTTGGCCTTGGCGCTGCACTTGCGGCTGCCCGCCACCTGCGGCACGGTCCCGGCCGCCGCGAGCTCGTCGGACAGCCGGTAGTCGCCGGCCAGGCAAACCACCGCCGGGGTGCGGCTGTCGTCCAGGACGGTGATGCCGTCCTCCTGGCGGGCGCTGGCGCGGGCGACCTGGACGTAGCGGATGCCATGATTGGCGGAGCAGCGGCAGCACGTGCTCGGCCACCAGCCGGCCGGTCACCGGCCACTCATCCCCCGTCACCGCGGTCACCACGAGCAGGCTGGCCAGGTCGCAGTGCCGGGTGTCCGGCTCGTGGATCCACCGCAGCAGCAAGGCGGTCGAGTCGGCTCCCATCCAGTAGGACAGGACCACCGGGTGCGCGCTCATCCCGCCCACCACGCCTGGCCCCGGACGGGAGCTGTCTGCCCCGCGGGCACCGGGACGTGGTACTCGCCGCAAACCGGGCACCGCTCCGGGTCGGGGCGCGAACAGGTCACCCTGGTGATCGCGCTCGCCCACGCTGGCCAGGCTGGCCAGCAGCTGGGTCCGTCAACGGGCCGCGTAGTCGATGCAGTTCGAGCACGACTTGTGCCTGTGGCCGGGCAGCGGCGGGCTGTAGTAGGCGTCCAGGGACCAGGCCAGGGAGTCCGCGGACTCCAGCAGGTGAGCGAAGTTCCGCAGGCCCTTGGTCTTGACCCCGAATCCGTGCAGCGCCAGGCGGGGCGTCAGCGCGTGGACGACCCGGCTGACCACGCCGGTGCCCTGCCGCCGGCAGACCGAGCCCAAGCCGACGACCGGGTAGCACTCCAGGCCCCCCGCCGCGGCGTACAGGTCGGCGCAGCGGAAGTAGTCGTCCGGCTCCCAGCCCTGCAAGACCGGCATGAACGGGCACTCCTCATCGCTTTCGCCGGCCTGGTGCCCGGGTAGCCGACCGCGGTGACCTTCGCGAGCAGGTCGACGGCGACCAGGTCGGAGATGGTCAGGAGCAGCCCGGCCATTGTGGTGTGCGTCCGTTCGGGCAGCGCGGTGAAGTCGATCAGGGCGGCGGGCAGCCGGGTGTCCCGGCCAGAGGTGGCCGGGCTCCCTGGTCCCATCACGATCGCAAGTGACGTCTCACAACTGCTGTTGGGGTCGCTCATCGTCGTCCAATCTCCCGCGGCATCAGCCGGGGCGTGCTTCGGACCACGGTGGCGGTCTGCAACGACGAAACGTGACGTACATAGCCAGTCATTACTATAAGCGACCAAATCGCGCATCCCGGAACTCCCGCCGCGATCGAGCCACAGAGGGAGAGGATTCTCCCACGTGCTCACTAGCCATTGCGAATCTAGGCTTGGCCTCACCTCCTGATACAGGTCTGGAGCTTATATGAGCCAAGACGTCGAGTCTGTACCCACCCCAAACGAGTGGGTAGCGGACAAACTGCGACAACTAAACATGTCCAATGCCGCCCTCGCTCGGATGCTCGGCCACGACCGTACCCAGGTTCAGCGTTGGGTCAATTCTCGTGAGCAGATACCTCGGCATCACCTGGCAGAGATCGCAGCGCAACTCGGTACGCAAAGCGATCTTGAGTACGCGCTGAAACTTAAGGAATACGAAGACTTCGCCGACAGTCTCAAGCGCCGGATTCGCGAGTTGTCGCGAGTCGCTCATATGGAATCGGCGCAAACCGAGTCATCCGTCTTTGGCTTGCTCGCGCGCAAAACTGCTGACGAAGAGCATCGCGATGCCGAGGACTACGCGTCTGCCCTGTTGTATAACGTCACCCACGCATCGTTCATATTTAGACTGTGGCAAGACGCCGCCGCAACTGGCGATTTCAGCACCATTCTTACTCCCCAGAATCTGAAGCTGCATATCCAATATCCTGCGAACCATTTCTTCGGCCTGGCCCTGAGCCTTCCTATGGCTGGACGAGTCGCCGATGCCAGGGATCAGTGCCTTGCAAGCCTCAGGGCAACAGCGACCGATCTAGTAGGCAATGATCCTGCGCACGTTTCATATCGCCACCATGCTATGCACATCATCGGCAGATATGGGACCGCCCAGGATCAAGCGATCGTATCGGATCTCCTGCAGCGCTCGGTCACATCTGCTGATCCAGTCTCGGTTAGATTGGGCTACTCTGGCCTAACTCTTAATGCCGGATACGAAGAGATGGCTGAAAAGTACATATGGTTGCTGCAGCGGGACCCAATCCTAACCGAGGTTGACCTGGCGTTCGATGCAGTACATTATGGCGACTGTCGCCTGCGTCAAGACATGGCGCTGCCTAAACGCCTACCGGGCGTCAACAGCAGTGTCAAGAATCTAGTAAGGCGTCTTAGCCAACCACGCGACTACGAGTCCATTCAGGAACTCGATACCCTTAGGCTATGTCTGCTGCTCGAGGTGGCGCCGGCTATTAGCGAGCGCCAGCCGGCAAACATGTCCACGGCTCGGCGGGCAATGCAATATGTGCAGGCCGCGCCACAGAACCGCTTCACTCATCGAGCTGAAACGCTGGTAGCCGAACTACTTCGACATCTCGAGGAAGAGTCTAGAAGTCAGTCGCCCTAGGGAACTAAGGAGCAAGGAAATGAACGCACAGCATGTCAGCGAGAAGCCGATGATCTACAGCTCAGTCATCGCGGACTGGGATGGAAAGAGCTCTGTTAGATCCAAGCCACGACGGCATCCGCACCAAGACGGCCTACAAGAAAACTACTTCTCTGTCATACTGACGCCGACAGCGACGCATCCGCTCGTCGTTGACCGCGGCCCGGAGGACGTAAGGACTCTTCTGGCTAGGCGACTCTACTCGTACATGAATTTCACGACCATCCTTGAGCAGGAGATCGTCAACCCTGTCGTGCTACGCCTTTCGCGTGACGCTTACGGACTGACGCTGCCAGACGCCGCCCGGTTCGATGCACATAAGATCTACTGCGACGAGGCGTATCACGCCGTGCTCTCCGTAGATATCGTCCGTCAGGTCTGCGCAGGATCCGGCGTCCTCCCTGGCAGGACCTCCGAACCGCAGTTCGCTCGCGCGATTCGCGAGGCGAAGGCCTCAGCGAGGCCGGAGCTGGCTGGTCTGATTGAGTTCTCCGCCACCGTTGTCTCCGAGACGCTGATATCTGGATCCCTCACGCAGATACCATCTGACGAAACGGTTGCTCTTTTCATCCGCGAGGCAATCGCGGATCACGCCGCCGATGAGCGCACCCACCATGCGTACTTTACGAAGGTATTCGAAATAGCCTGGCCACAGTTGGATAGTAATACGCGAAGACTGATCGGACCGTTGTTCGCCGACTTCATATTGGCATTCCTAGCTCCCGATCTCGGCGGGCAGCGTGAAGCGCTGCGCAGTCTTGGCCTTAGCTGTCAAGATACTGCACAAGTCGTCTGGGAGTCTTACCCAATGGCGCGGACTGTCGCAGATGCTCGCCATGCCGCAAGAAGTACGATACGGCTGCTTGATCGTATGGGCATCTTCGATGATCCCCGAACAGAGGAGCATTTCTGCGAGGTTGGCCTTATCGGCGATCAAGCGGAGGGGCCCGACACGTCCGCAGGCAGCCCCGGGTGACTTGACTCGTGGTCGCAGCCGGGGCTACAGTCTGGCATATGAATCGTGGCATAAGCGCCGATGCGGCCGATGCGTGGAATCGGGAATATGTGCGGCAAGGTATTCCTTCCAGTCACCGTGATGAGCCTTCTGGAGTACTACGTTGGACTCTGAATAACATTCACTTTATATGCAGCGACGAGATCACGTCCGCGGTCGACCTTGGATGTGGAACCGGGCGCAATGCACTGGCGCTTGCGGACTCTGGTATCGCTAGGGTCGATGCGATGGACTTCTCCGTGGCAGCACTCGATGTGGCCTCGCAGCGGCCGGGCGCAGATAAGGTAACATTTGTCCAAGGCGACGTCACGAAGCCTCTGCCGTTCGAAGATGACACCTACGATCTTGCCACCGACATTTTCGTCTATTTTCATCAGTTGGCAGACCAGGATAGGGTGCACTACCGGAACGAGATCGCACGCATATTGCGCCCAGGCGCTACCTTGGTGGTTTCACTGGCCACAAATGGCGACGGATACTATGGAGGCTGTGACATAGGGCCGCTAGTTAACATCCAATCGTCATTGAGACTCACGTGGGATCCCGTCGCTGAGGTTGGCAACATTCTTCCATCGCTCGACGAACTTATTGGCGAGTTCTCGGATCATTTCGATCTGCAGATGGTATGGATGAAGCGGAAGCCAGGCATAATGCATGGCAAGTCGTATGGGCGCGAAACGGCCGCGACGCTGTGGACGTCTAAGGCTTAGATTCCTACTCACGTGGCCTGCTAACTGGGGCATAGCCTGACCTGGGAGAAATAGCTCCCAGGTGGAAATTTCTCCCACTGCCAATTTCTGCGCGCTCTGACTAACTTGGCAGTGCCTGACATATACGGGCACTGTAGCTTATCAGAGGTGTGGGGAAGATGCTCTGGATCTTGATATGTCTAGCTTCCCTGCTGACGGGAGGAATTGCGGGCGGTTGTGTTGTAAGCACGCTGAGCCTCGCGTCGGAAGCTCATTGGCAGGAATTCATGCAGCGCAAGGTACAGCGTGCCCAGGAGGAAGCTCGTTGGTACCGCGCCTCAGCTGAGAGGCTCGCGGCGATGATCGAGCGCGACCAGCATCGAGGGGCGGCTTGACCTTCGATGGTACTTCTGCTTCTCGTCGCCGCGCTATGCTACGCATCCTTCGTTGGCGGCCTGTTGCTGGGTTGGAAAGCGACACGAGTACAGGGCCGTTTGGAGCGGATAAGGTTCGAGCGCCGTGAGGCGCTTTTGAGCATAATAGTGTCTCACGAGATCGGGGCCGTGCAGCCGTTGAGAGAGATAGCAGATGCGCATGGAGAAGCGCTCGGTGTCAAGTAACACCGCGGACCTTAACGCCATCCAAGATCGTTTCAGGTACTTCGCTGATGAGGGGGACTGGGCGAAGTTCCACAGTCCGAAAACGTCCTGATCGCTCTGGTTGGCGAAGTCGGTGAGCTGGCCGAGGCATTTCGACGGGTAACAGACGATGAAGCCACCGCCATGATGGCTGACGAGCGACGAGCATCAAGAGTTCGCGAGGAGATGGCAGACGTGCTTGGCAGCTGCTTGCTTCGCCTGGCCGATGTACTGCAGGTCAACCTGACAGAGGCCATAGATGCGAAGATCGCGGCGATAGCGCTGAAGTACCCGATCGAAGCATCGCGCGGGGAACGCGCTGAAGTACGCAGAACTCGTAGAGCGCGTGACGCTGGCCAGCCGAGTGATCTTGTCGTCGTAGAGAGTACGGATCAAGGAGATGGACACGCCCGCGCGGCCGCGGGCCAGGTGCGCGAGCCCGTAGCAGCGCTCGGCTTCTCCGCGGGGTCATAGTTGGTCCTTAAACTTAGGAAGCTGACATGTGGGATCCAGGCTGCACCGAAACTGCAACGGCCCTCCCGGCGCGGCTGTCAGCCTCGAACCGAGAACAAGCTATCTGACGCATTTGCCAGCGATGAGCGAGAGACCTGCGATAGAGATCCGGTCAGGGCACGGCCGAAGGTCGATGACTTCGCAGGTCAGGCCGGGAATGACACTGCATTCGCCCATGGCCTCCGGAGCCGTGTGCGCAGGTTCGAATCCTGCTGGGGGCGCACAGTCTGACCTGCAAGAACGTAGCTTCTGCCAGCCAAAACAGACTGCGGCTGGCCGGTTCGCATATGCCATATGACGCCACGAAACGCCACCCGCTGAAAGCTTCCGCCCCCCATACGCCCCCCAAAGATCATTTCGATTCGTCGTCTTTGCCGGGATCCTCGAGGTGCAGCGTGTCATCCATTCTTGCGATCCAGACGTCTTCCAGGCCGGTCATGCACCGGGCGTAGACCCGCATCAAGACCTCGACGCTGTGCCCGGCCCAGGCCGCGACCTCGGTCGCCGGGACGCCGGAATTCAGGCGCCAGGTGACGCCCGAGTGCCGCAGATCGTACGGGCGGCGCAGCAGCGGTGTTCCGAGCTGCTCCGGCGCGAGGGCGCGGGCGCGGACCTTGTGCCAGACCTGCCACCAGGTGGACGGCTGGATGACGTTGCCGTTCTCGCTGCGGAAGATACGGCCGTCGGCTCCGACGTCGAAGCGGTCGATGTGGTCACGGATCAGCGTGACCAGCTCCGGCGGGATCGGGACCCTGCGCACGGGCCGCCGGGCGAACTGGGATTCCGTGGACCGGCCTCGGGTGCGGCCTTTCAGGCCGCGGTGCTCGTGGACGGCGCCGTCGTCGGTGTAGGCGGTACCCGCGGCCGTGCTGGAGTCGGCGAAGGTCAGGTATCCCCAGCCGGTGCGCGGAAGGTGGCAGCCACTCCGGGTAAGCGCGGCGACCTCGGACGGGCGCATCATCGCGTAGTACATGCAGCCGAAGAAGGCGACGAACCGCGGTCCCTGGTTGATGCCGATCGCTGTGCACGCTGTGAGCATCGCCGCGATGAGGGCCGGGCTGCCCACCGACCGCGGGTCGACCTGCTCCTCGGGCTTCTCCGGCGCGGTCCAGCCTTCGGGCAGGTTGCTCTTGGTAAGCGGGTTCTTCTCCAGCCGCTTCTTGCGCACCGCGTGGCCGAGCACCCGGTGCAGGACGCGGCGCCGGCGGGCGAAGTAGTCCGGTGCCGCGGCCGTGCCGTCCAGCTTGGTGGCGATCGAGTCCAGGACGTCCCAGACGACCGACTGATCCTCGAAGGCGCTGACCGGACGCGACGCTCTGGCCAGCCAGGCCATCGCCCTGGCTCCGCATCGTCGAGGTCTGGGGCGTAGTCCCCATGGTTGAGGCTCTTCCGCAGCGCAGCGCGGAGAATATCGGGATCTGGTGCGCCGCTGAGGTTGCGGGTCACCACCGGCACGACGACGCTCAGCGTCTCGATGACGGAGATCCGGCTCTTCGCGGCGGCGTCCTTCCAGGTGTACGCCGTGAACTCCTGCGCATGCTCCAGGAATGAGATGTCGGTGAGCTTGCGCAGCAGCGACTCCGCCAGGCCGGTGTCCAGATCGAAGCCCTCGCCCTTCCTGGACGCCGTCACCAGCTGCGCCCTGAACGCATCGGCGAGCGCGTCCGTCGCGAAGGATTCACCGAACTTGCGGCCAGCAACGAGCCAGCGGACCCGGTACGGCGCTGGCCGGCCCTTGCGGACCTCGATCTTCCAGATCCGGACGTCGTAGCTACCGGTGGGCCTGTCGGTCATTGCGCGCCGGGGCCGTTCTCGTCGATCCAGTCTTCGAGCCAGCACCGTTTGATCCGTACTGGCCCGTTGCCGCCAAGCCGGATGCAGCGCGGCCCGGTCCGGCGAGCGCGCCATCGGTCGAACGTGCGGCGAGACACCTGGAGCTCGTCGCAGACCTGCTCGACCGTGAGCCACTCGTCGTGTTGCGACCGATGCGCCGGTGAAGCACGCACTGTCCTCTGCCTGGAATGCTCCGTCCGGGCGACGGCAGCTAACCGCCCGGACTTGCCGGCATGTCTCATGCTGACCCTCCGCGTCCCCTTACTCTGTCTGGTGTCAGCATACATGCTACTAGTTCGATGTGACGATCTGAGTTTGCCCAGAGCCCCATCGACGTGCGGCCAATGAGCAGGTGGCGCCACGCACCCTCACCGAGGAAGACGAGTTGGCCTTCAACGCGGCACTCGCGTTCATGGCCGATTTGGCACGAACGGAGGCCAACGGCCGCGCCGTCGAGGCGATCGCCGCCCATCGGATACGCGGCGTTCGACCACTTCCTCGGCCTGTCCACCGGCTGGATGCGCGACATCGCAGCTGCTTGGGGCCTGCAGGGCGACTCACCCGATTTCTAGCTCGACTGGGTCAGATGGCAGGCCGCGCAAACGGCAGCTCTCTGCGACAAGGCCAGTCCTGAGAACCGGGTGATTGCCGCCGCGCTCGACCTCATCGGTGGTCTTATGGCGGACATTGCCGGAGATCACCGAATCCCAGAACCAACCAATTGATCGCCGACCTCACCATCTCCGTCGCCGCGCTGCGCTGCGATGTCAACCCAGCGTCACTGCGTCATTGCGTCACAGGATCTGATCACCTAGATCGTTGACCGGGAAAATGGGCAGTCATCAGTGGTCGTATGCGATCAGGGAGCGCTTGACCGGCGCGCCGATGGCCCAGTTGTGCCAGATGGCGGCGTTGAGGGCGAGCGGGCGCTGCACGATCCGTGACACCCTTAGCTCCACCAGGCAAGACCCCCAGCCATGATCATCAGCCGGGATGTCTCGGGTCATTAGCGTAGTAGTGTGCTGAAATGCGACTGCGGCCTCACCTGATTGTAAGAACACTAACAATTGTCGGCACCGTAGCATCAGCCACGCTTGCAATCGCGGCGGCAGGCTGCGGGCAAGTCGCCGCGGGGCCGGGAGCTGTGGCTGGTTCCTGGGGCCGGCCGATCGAGGTACCCGGCCTGCGGGCACTGGCCAAGGCCCATGACACCAGCGTCAACTCGGTGTCGTGCGCCTCGACGGGCAACTGCGCGGCCGGCGGGGACTACAAGGACGGCAACGGCCATCTGCAGGGGTTCGTGGTCAGCGAGAAGAACGGCGTCTGGGGCCAGGCGATCGAGGTGCCCGGCCTTGGGGCACTGAACACGGCCAGGAACGCCACGGTGGTGTCGGTGTCGTGCGCCTCGGCGGGCAACTGCGCGGCCGGCGGGTCCTACACGAACGGGCCCCTACGGTGACAGTGGGCAGTCGTTCGTGGTCAGCGAGAAGAACGGCGCCTGGGGCCAGGCGATCGAGGTAGCGGGGGCCCTGAACGCGGGCGCGGAGCAACCCGGCGGCGGGGTCGCCTCGGTGTCGTGCACCTCGGCGGGCAACTGCGCGGCCGGCGGATCCTACGGGTACCCGTACGGCAGTGCGTTCGTGATCAACGAGAAGAACGGCGTCTGGGGCAAGGCGATCTACACAGGCCCGCCGGCTCAGATCTCCGATGTCGGCTCGGTGTCGTGCGCCTCGCCGGGCAACTGCGTTGCCGCCGGCCGGTACTTCGATGGGAACGGCACCCGGGGATTCGTGGTCAGCGAGAAGAACGGCGTCTGGGGCAAGGCGATCACGGTGGCCGGCGCCGGCTCGGTGTCGTGCGCCCCGGCGGGCAGCTGCGCGGCCGTCGGGGGCTACAAGGTCCAGGGTTCGTGACCTAGATCGCTGACCTGCCCACTTTCCCCGGTCAACGATCTAGGGCAGCGCGAGCGAACCTGCCGGGAACCGACCGGCGGCAGCGACGCCGACACCTGGATGCCAGTCTTGCGGTTTCCCCGTAGATTCATGCAACTCCCAGCCCGATCGGTGAAATGATGCCGTCGGCACCCGGGGCGGGGACGACGGCCGCGATGAGCACGGAATTGCAGGGGCAGCCGGTGAGCGCACGATCAATGGTCACAATTCTACATGTGTCGGACATGCAGTTCGGGGCGCAGCATAGGTTCGGCGCGGACGGCATCACGCCCGGTGACCGACGGAACAGCACGCTCGCCGCGCGACTGCTCGGCGACCTAGAGCACCTTAGCGGCGAGTACGGCCTAGCACCGGACCTGGTGGTCGGCTCGGGTGATCTCACCGAGCAGGCCAAGCGGGAGGAGTTCGATCAGGCATATGACTTCCTGGCCGAGCTTGCAGACGGGCTTGGCTTAGGCCGCCACCGAGTCGCGATCGTTCCCGGCAATCACGACGTGAGCTGGCTGGGTTGCGAGGCATATTTCCTGCAGTGTCAGGTAAATCAGATGAAATGCCGGGCCGAGGGCCTAGACCCGGACAAGGAACCGGGCACCGCGCCGCTTCCGCCGTACCCGCCGAAATGGGAGCCATACGCGGCCATGTTCCGGCGGTTCTACGCCGCTGAACACGGGGTGAGCTTCCCGCCTGACCAGCCGTGGACGGTCTTCGCGGTCCCTGAACTAAATACGGTCATCGTCGGCCTGAACTCGACGATGGCCGACAGCCATCTGCCGGACGATCATTACGGCGCGTGCGGCGAGGAGCAAATGCGCGCGATCGCCGACCGGCTTCGCGAGTGCGAACGGGACGGCTGGCTGCGGATCGGGGTCGTGCACCACAACCCCGTGATCTCCTCCAGTGAAGACCCCGACTACCTTCGTGACCACCGCTTGTTCGGAGAAATCCTCGCCGAAAATCTCAACCTTCTGCTGCACGGCCACACCCATCTCGGCAAGATCTGCACTTTCGGCCCGGACGGCCTGCCGGTTCTGTGCGCGGGAAGCGCCGGGGTGCGGCAGGCTGCACGAGCCGACGACGTGCCGAACCAGTATCAGATCATTCAGGTAACGGCTGGCGGCCTGCTGGTCGCGGCCCGGCGATACAACCCGGATCGCATCAGATGGGAAGGCGACACCGGCGTCGGCAGGAAACCTGAAGAATGGCGTCGCGACATACCGATCCCGATGCGCGACGTGGCCGCCGCATTCCCACCTGACCCAGGCGATACCGGCGATGCTCAGGTGCGTGCCCGCGCCGAGGCCGTCCTGCCCGGCAAGGCCACCGCGGCCGAACCGGATGACCTGCTGGCCAGGGTCGGGCGGGTGTGCCAGGTGCGGCGCCCGAATGCGACGGTGGAGGTCGTACGAGTGCCCGCCAGCCGTGCCTGGAGATATCTGAGGGTCACCGAGCGGGACGGAGCGCAGATCAGCCAGTTTCCGGTCGGCGTCATCGAGGCGACGCCGACTAAGGACGACGTGGCGGCGTTCGTTGCCGATATCGACGCTCGCTACAGGGCGGGCGATCACGGGCTCTGGTCTTATCTGGTGTACGACGGTGATCCGGCGGGCGATCAGCTTCGCTCCTGGGCGCAACTACGCGGCGTGAGGCTTCAGTGCCTGCTGGAGTTCCAGGGCGTCTACGATCTACGGCCATATGCCGCGCGCCAGGCCGCTGACCTGGAGTCCAGTGAGATTTACCCGCCAGCGTTGTACGTCCCGCAAAGGTTCACGCTCGTGTCCGGTCCGGGCATCGGCGTCGACCGTACCTGCCGCGATGCAGCCGACGTGGACGCGCTGACCGAGTTGCGGTCGATGGTCGCGGATTACGACGGCAGGTTCATCGTGGTGCTCGGCGACTTCGGCTATGGCAAGACGTTCCTGCTGCGCGAACTAACCCGCCGCATCCATGAAGACCGGCTGCCGCCCGTTGTGCCTATCCTGATCCCGCTGCGCGAGCTGGAGAAGGCTCACTCGCTCGATCAGCTGCTCGCCTCCCACCTGTCGGGTCACGGCGAGGAACTCATCGACCTGCCGCTGCTGCGCCACCTGATCCGCGAAGGCCGAGTGCTGCTGCTGTTCGACGGCTTCGACGAGCTTGCACTGCGGGTCACTTACGAGCGGGCCGCCGAGCACTTGGACGCGCTGGTCCGGGCCGCCGAGGGCCGGGCCAAGGTGGTGCTGACCAGCCGGACCCAGCACTTCCTCTCCGACCGCGAGGTCGAGACCGCGCTCAGCGCCAGGATCGCGGGCGTACCCGGACGGGCGCTGCTGAAGCTGAATCCGTTCACCGACGACCAGATACTAGCGTTCCTGGCCAAGCTCCTTGGCGGGGACGAACCGGCTGCGAGGGCCAGGTACGAACTGATCCGCGATATCCGCGACCTGCTCGGCCTGTCCCGCAATCCCCGGATGCTGAGCTTCATCGCCCTGCTAGACGAGGACCGGCTGCTACAGATTAGGGAACGCGATCCGGCCGGCGTCATCAGCGCCGCCGCGCTCTACCGCGAGCTGCTCGACTGGTGGCTGATCTACGAGTACGAGCGAGCGCTGCCACCCGGGGCGCCACCAACCATGACCAGAGAGCAGCGCCGGGAGGCGGTGACCGCGCTGGCCCTGCGGCTGTGGGAGACCGGTGAGGACAGCCTCGGACTGGCCGATCTGGAAGCGGTCTCGGCAAACGCGGTCCGGAACCTGGCCGAGTGCAAGCTCACCGCCGACGAGGCGTCGCACCTGATCGGCTCGGGAACGCTGCTGTCCCGCACAGACGACGAGCGGTTCGCTTTCGTGCACCGGTCGGTGATGGAGTGGCTAGTCGCCAGCTCCGCGGCCACCAGCATCGCCTGTGGCGCGGACAGCGAGCCGATACTGGCGGTGCGACCGGTATCGCCGCTGATGGCGGACTTCGTGGCAGACATGGCCGGCCGACCGGCTGCGGTGTCGTGGTGTCGCAGGATGCTCACCATGGAGGTGCCCGCGGTCGGCCGCTCCGCCAAGCTCAACGCGCTCACCATGTTGCACCGGCTGGGCGAACCACTCCAAGTTAGCGATGACGGACCGGTGATCCGGCTCGCCGGACTTGAATTGCGCGGCGCGGACCTCGTCGAAGCGGACCTGAGCCGCGCCGACCTCGGTGGCGCCGATCTGTCGGATGCGAGGCTCGACCGCGCCGACCTCACCGGTGCCGACCTGCGCGGGGCGTGCCTTGCCCAGTGCTCGGCCAGGGACGCACGGCTTGCCGGGGCCGATCTGCGCGACGCGGACCTATCGCGCGGGTATCTGGTCGGCGCCGACCTGAGCGATGCGTTGCTTGCGGGCACGCAGTTCACTAGGGCCGCCCTGGTTGGTGCGATCGTCGACGAGATTACGGCTCAGCGCGATGCCTTCGGTGCCGCACTGCCCTCCGCACCGGTGTCCGCCGCACAGGTAGCTGGGCCGTTCGACTTGGAGCCTGCGATCGCCTGGCATCCATCGGCAGACTTCATCGCTGTCGCTGGGGCAGGGAACGGCGTGTTTGTGTGGGACCCGGCCACCGGCGAGCAGCTCCGCCACCTGCCCCAACCCGGGGACGTGCGATCGGTGGCGTGGAGCCCGGACGGCACCCGGCTGGCCGCCGCCTCCTTCGAGGGCGGCGTGACCATCTGGGACCCGGCCACCGGCGAGCAGCTCCGCCGCCTGCCCCAACCCGCGGAGGTGCGATCGGTGGCGTGGAGCCCGGACGGCACCCGGCTGGCCGCCGCCGCCCACCGCGGCGTGACCATCTGGGACCCGGCCACCGGCGAGCAGCTCCGCCGCCTGCCCCAACCCGGGGACGTGCTGTCGGTGGCGTGGAGCCCGGACGGCACCCGGCTGGCCGCCGCCTCCTTCGAGGGCGGCGTGACCGTCTGGGACCCGGCCACCGGCGAGCAGCTCCGCCGCCTGGCCCAACCCGGGGAGGTGCGATCGGTGGCGTGGAGCCCGGACGGCACCCGGCAGGCCGCCGCCGCCCACCGCGGCGTGACCATCTGGGACCCGGCCACCGGCGAGCAGCTCCGCCGCCTGCCCCAACCCGGGAACGTGCTGTCGGTGGCGTGGAGCCCGGACGGCACCCGGCTTGCCGTGAGCAGCGGCAGCAGCGTCACGTTGTGGCAGGCCGCTACCGGCACGCTGCTCGGCACGCTCGTTCCCCTGGAAGACGGCTGGGCGGTGATCGGCGCCGACGGATTCAGCTACAAGTACGCCGGGACCCCGAACGGGAGGTTCTGGTGGTCGGTGGGCCTCTGTCCATTCGCCCCCGGCGAACTGGACCACTACTTCCCGCAGTTGCGCCACCTGCCTACGGGCACGCTCCTGATCGAAATGAACCGTGGGTCTTGACCGTTCCGAAGGGTCGTCTGGGCCGGGCTTCTGCCCGAGAACTCGGGGATAACGGCTCATCATGGCTCCTGCTTGCGCAGCGTCGCCCAATCTGGACCGCTTGGAGGATGCGGGTCCCCAGCCAGCTCGCGCCGTGCCTGCCAATGCGGGGATTCAGCCAAGGCCACGTGTTTAGCGTGTGTGTTCACCGATTGCCCGTTCCAGTGAGCCGTGCGCTCTTCGCCATCCCGCGCATGACCTGTAGGCCGGGTCGTCGATCCTGTCATCGTCGAGTGCCATAGGCGGAGGCCAGTTGGCAGTCGCAGCCAGTTGGCGTGCCGCATCCGCCGCCGCTCGCTCGCGGCGGGTGCGCTCTGCGGGCAGCTGGTTCCACATCTGGCGGTATACCGCGCTGACCATCGCATGCGTGGTTGAGCTGACGGAGCGGGTCTGGCCGTACACCAACCTGCGCATGCACGGCTGCGAGATGCCCAGCTGGCTGGCGAGGCAGGCCGGGGAATGCCCGAGAGCCACCAGAGCCTGGAGCCTGCGGCGAGATCCGCATGCGCTGCGCCGCTCGGCGCCCGCTCCTTCCGGTGTGACGGCGAGGAGCCGGCGTGCCTGGGCGGAGCCGATGCGCCGAGGTGCAGGCTGCTTGCGGGCCTGGCAGCCGTTGACCAGGTTGTGCACGGTCATCGGGCTCACTCCGGCGGCGCAGGCGATGGCGCGGTAGCTGGCGCCACCGAGCCGGAGCCGGAGCACGTGCGCTCGAACGGGTTCAGCATCTGCCCACGGGTCCCATCGCCCGTATACGATCTGGCGCGCCCGCCGTCGCGCGTATTCCTGGTGCGAGTTACGCCTCTCCGCGGCGGCCGCAGTACCCGTATCGCCTGGACCGGCGCCGCTCGCGCGGCATGCTCCCCCACGCGCAACTGGCAGGCTAGGTTGATGCCGACAGCCGCCCGCGTCGGCAGGCGACTGACAGGAGCCGGTAGCCGTGCGTCCGTCCTGACCGGGCATGACAACGGGAGCCTGCGCCCCGGCGCGCGACTTAGCGCATGAGGTAGCCACAACATCTATGCTACTAGGCTGCTGACGCGCTTCGAGGCACCAGGTCGACGGTGATCCCGCGCGAGGAGCCGGGCCCTATTTGCCGACGGACAAATAGTCGTAGCGGTACTCGACGCGGGTGTCGGCGCGGGCGATCAGCTCGGCGTACTCGATGACGGCATCGGCCGCATCGAACCGGCGGCTGTGCGCGATCAGGACCGGCGACCCGCGTTTGATGCCGAACTCGCGGGCCTCGGCGGAGGTCGGCGGCCGGGCCGACAGCCAGTCCTGCCCCCACGCAGGGCGGTAGCCGCTGATCTGGTCCTCCGGCAGCGAGTCGTCCAGCAGGGCCGGGCAGGTTTCCGCGAGCGAGGCCGGGTACCAGGACGTGAGCACGGCGGCAGTGGCTCCGTCCTTCATCGCGGCTTGGCGGCGCCGGATCACCTCGGCCAGCGGCCCGATGCCGAGCTGCCCCGCGATCGCCTGGGGTGCCTGGACCAGCCCGGCCTCCAGCACCCGCGTATCGTTCCCGGCTCGGGCCGGGCCGCGGGCTGCGAGCGTGATCACGATCGGCCCGCCCTGGGCCCGGTCCGCCGGCGGGCGGGGCGCGGTCACGATGGTGCCGGCGCCGGGCCGCGGGGTGACCAGCCCGAGCGCCTGCAGCCCGGTGGCGACCTTGGCGGCGGTGGCGATGGAGACGCCGAACTCGGCGGCGATCTCCCGCCCTGAGGGCAGCATGTCGCCGTCGCGGAGCCGCCCGGCGGCGATCAGCTTGCGGTAGTGCTCGATGATCTGCACGTACGGCGCATCGCGTTCCAGCATCACGTCCTCCTGGCGCCACAGCCTACTAGCTGCTCAGCCAGGACGGCGGACCGGCGTGCTAGTCTCTTCTTGTTGTCACATCGAACTAGTAGCTTGTGGTCTGCAACTGTACGGATTCTTCAGCGGAGGCGGAGGCAGCCGTGACCAAACGGTGCAACGCCCGGGCGGGCTCTCAGCCGCCGCCTCGGCCAACGGCCAGGGACGGCCGCCAGCACGGCACGGCCACGCCCGCGTCGTGACCTACCTAGCACCAGACCAGCCGGCCGCCGCAGCCATCGCCGGCACCAGGGCCGCGAGCCGGCAGCCACTCGGCGCCGCCCACCATCAGCCTCCCGCCCGGCAGCCAGGCATAACCGCCCAAGCACCCACCGCGCAGCGAACATCCGGTGACCGGGCGCAGGGCTGGCTGCGCGCAGCGATGGCCGCGCTGGCCGTGCTGGCCCTCGTGGCGGCGGTCGTGAGC
>WNFX01000829.1_pt1 | contig 32182 bp, 29 predicted proteins | sample 5400111 | NCBI WGS metagenome assembly WNFX01 (sample SAMN13153363, study PRJNA577476) | soil metagenome | isolation source: 40 cm soil or saprolite under grassland replicate 1 | place: USA:California | collected 2016-06-15 | reverse complement strand
TGGCGGCTGGCCCGCATCAAGGTGCTGACAGCCTCCCAGGCTCGCTCGCCACTCGCGGGCCGACCGTACGACCTTCGGCACAGCGGAGTGACGCTCGCACTCAACGCCGGAGTACCGGCCCCGGAAGTCGCCCGGCGCGCCGGGCACGGCGTGGAAGTCCTGCTTCGCGTCTACGCGGGCTGCATTGAGGGCGACGCACCGTTGTGGAACCGGCGCATCGACGACGCGCTGCACGGTGGCGAGGACAGCGATTCGCGGTGAGAGCCGTTTCGCCGTGGTTTCGTGGATAGCCGTCAATCACCGGTAACAACCGGGAACGGCCGGACACGGCGAAGGACGGCTAATGGACGATCAATGCAGGTCACGCGCCATGTCAGCGCCGTGAGTGGAGGGCGTGGGATTCGAACCCACGAGGACCGTCACCGGCCCTAGCGGTTTTCAAGACCGGTAAGGAAACCCGGTTGACCTGCCGAGACGCGACCCGCGGACAGGACCTGGGCACGTATTCGGCATGATCAGGATCGGCGCTGAGAGGCTTCTACAAAAGCAGCGGACTATGTGCCGCCCGACTCGCGGTACCGCCGCGTGGCCACGATGGGATCTGATAATCACATGGCACCCCGACGAACCATCCGCGCAGGCCAACCAGCGCCGCCGCCACGGCGGACTCCGCCGCACACAACCCGCCAGCGACCCCCCGCCGCATGGGCACGGCTCGGCCAAACCGGCGCGCGCCCACCGGCCCGGCTCCACACCCTCGATCCGTCTGCCGTGATACCCGGTGCGGGTGAACCCCGCATGCTCCTGCAAATGCTCCAAAGCGGCGTGGTTGGCCTCCTGCAGAATCTCCTGCACCCGCTCCTCCCGCGCCCGCCACAACGCCTCCCGCTCACTGTCCCCGGCCAGCCGCGCCCGCCGGGCCTGTTCGCGGAACGACGCGTGCAGCACCGAAATGCTCTTGTTGTGGGCGACGGTCATATCGGTGTACAGCCAGGACCGGCGGGTCTCCTGCGCCGCCTCGCGTTCCAGCTCGATCTCTCGCTCTTTGGTGGCGTGCGGCTCGGCCGCCAGCTTGCCCGCCAGGATCTGGTAATAGCGCCGGTACCCGTTCGGTGCCCGACCCAGCTGCTCCCCCGTCTGCGGGTCGGACTGCTGATACGCCGCCAGATACGGGTCCCGCTCGACGATCTGGCCGTCGGCGGACCCGAGCGCCTCGGCACCCCGGCCGAACCACCGGCCCGGCGGCTCGCCCTGCTGCGCGGCGTTCAGGTAATACCCGCCCGCGGTCTTCTCCCCACCGGCCCGGTTCAGGTAATACTCAAGATCAGAACCTGATCGCGGTGTCACCACCGTCACAGCCCGGGTCACCTCCCTGCCACCACGCCAACCATGATCAACTGGGGCACTGAACCGGCCATGCCGGCCGGGCCGCCGAGCTCGAGTCCCGCCGCCGGCGCCTCGATGACGAGCGCCAGGCCCTGACCGCCCAGCGGACCGAGCTGACCGCGCACAATCGCCTCGGCCAGCGCATCGAGGCCTTCGCTGCGCGGGCACTCGCCGGCTTGGACCGGCTCGACTTCACCGGCCGCCAGCAGCTGCTGCGCCTGATGCTTGAGGACGTACGCGTGCAGGGCTGGCAGGTCGAGCTACGTCTGCGCATCCCGCTCGACCAGAACCCACCCGACGACACCGCCACCCCGGCGCCGCTGCGCACCGGCAAGCGGGACCGGTCGCCGCGAGGCCGCGGCCAGGCAAAGGAGGCAGTGTCAAGCAATGACGGTTTGCGTTCCATTGGTCAACGCGTGCTTGACCTGCCCCGTCTTCGTCTCAGGGCCGGAGTTCCTGCCCGAGCTGCGGGAGCAGCGGCACCGCACGCTCACCCTGATCGAGGTATCCAGCGGCAAGGGACAGGCCCGGGTCGCCGAGATGAACGAGCAGGTGCTCACCAGCCTGGACCGGATGATCAGCGAGATCGAGAAGACACAGGAAAGCGGTGCCGCCGATGCAGGCTGACAACTCACACCACATCGTCGCGGCAGCCCGCCGACGGGCTGAGCAGACCCGCCAGCGCGCGATCGCCGCGCTGCGGCACATGGACGCCACCGGCCAGCGGATCAGCTTCGACGCTGTCGCCCGAGAGGCCGGCGTCGCGCGCTCCTGGCTCTACACCCAGGAGGACCTGCGCTCCGAGATCGAGCGGCTCCGCCAGCAGCATCCCGCCCCCTCGCCGCCGCAGCGGCAGCGCGCCTCCGACCCGTCGCTGCTGCGCCGCCTGGAAGCGGCCACCACTCGCATCCGCCATCTGGAGGCCGACAACCAGCGGCTCCGCGACGCTCTCGCCCGCGCGCTCGGCGAGCGCCGGGCTGCGGGAATTCTTGGCCAGGCCAACCGCGACACGCCTGACATCGTCACCGCCTGGGACCACATCACCGCCCTCGCCCACGCGCCCTGACTAGCCAGCAGCCCTATCCCAGTGATCACGGAAGGACACCCCGGGGCCCGTGGAACCCCCGGCCACCCGGCCCGGCAGCCGGGCCACTGTCACGACCAGGGCATAAACCAAGATCACGAACGCTGTCAGTGCCGTAGTCACAGCCCGCCGATCAGGCCGCATGAATGATCGAGGCTAGGCATGAGTGACGTTTTGGCTCCTGATGACGCTGTACGACATCAGAAGCTTAAGGCGCGAAGTCACATTCGGGCCTGGGGGAAATAGATGCGGCAGCACGATAGCTGCCCGCTGCGCGCGGGCTGGCGTATTCGTCCCTGTGGGGTGCTGGGCGAGCAAAGTGGCGGCCTGCCTGACAGCGCCGCCAGCCTGGGCGCGCCCTTACCGCCGCGGGAACCGCGGGAACCACTGCGCGGCGGTGACGAACTGCGGATCCGCATCAAGGCGCGAGGCCCGCCATGACTGAGCAGCAACCACGGTCGGCCATGCGGTGAGAGACCTCATCGCATGACAAGTAACAAGTAAGTAGGGCGGCGCTCAGCAGCCGCCGCCGCAACATCTTCCCAGGGGAGCGGACGTGCGTATAACAAGAATTCATGGTCGTGGCGCGACGCCAGGCGGCCGTGGTTCTCACCGATTTCTTTTCAGCAAGCGAACGTGGCTCACGACGGCTGCCGGGACCGCGCTCGTCATCGGCCTTGGCATCCCCGCGACGAGCTTCGCGGACAACGCCAGCGGCTGCGACTTCGCCGCGACCGGCACAACCCAGTCATGTGTGGGCCCGCTGAGCGGCAGCACCTTCGCAGGCGGTGACGGCAACCTGCTGACCAACCCGACTACCTTCGGCACCACGGACTGGCAGAACGTGGCCGGTCTGAACGCAGGTATCGACAATCCAAGCGGGACCGGCGACAACTCGTTCGGCCAGGGCACCAAGGAGGACGACGCCAACGTCACCGTGGTCAGCGGCTCGATCCCGCCCCAAAAGAGCGACCTAACCCGCTTCTACGAGGCGTCAGGATTCGCCAACGGCAGCAACTTCCTCTATCTCGCGTGGGAGCGGACCAATAGCCTCGGCTCCGCGAACATGGACTTCGAGATCAACCAGGCCATCACGCCAGGCCTTGGCACGCTGGGTCCACACACGATCGTCCGGACCGCGGGTGACCTGCTTGTCACGTTCGACTTCACCAACGGCGGTGGACGGCCCACGCTCGGGCTGCTCCGGTGGGTGACTTCCGGCCCGGCCAACCAGTGCTTCTCATCCAATTCCGTTCCGTGCTGGGGCAACCAGAAGACGCTGAACGGGACGAACTCGGAGGGTGCGGTCAACAACCTCGATGCCGTGACTGACCCGATCGCGCCCAACGCGCCGAGGACCCTCAATTCGCTGACCTTCGGCGAAGCGGCCATCAACCTGACCGCGGTCGGCGTCTTCCCCACCGGCGTCTGCGAGGCGTTCGGCAGTGCGTTCCTGAAGAGCCGCGCCTCGGCATCGTTCCCCGCCGAGGTCAAGGACTTCGTGGCGCCGGTCGCGGTCAACATCACCAACTGCGGCACGGTCATCATCCACAAGGTGACAGAGAACGGCGATGCCACGTTCAACTACACGACCACGGGCGGCCTCACGCCGTCGACGTTCACCCTGTCCAACGGCCAGACCCGGACCTACGATGGCACGGTCCTGCCGGGTAACTACAGCGTGACCGAGTCGACCCTGCCGACCGGCTGGACGCTGAAGAGTCTCGTCTGCACCGCGACGGGCAGCGGCACAAGCGAGACCACCAGCGGTGCCACGGTTTCGCTGACGATGGCACCGCAAGGTGTCGTGGAATGTACTTATACGAACCATACGAATGTGAGCCCGTCGATCAGCACGAAGCTCTCGGCGAGCACCATTAGTGCAGGCGGCTTTGCCAGCGACTCGGCCACGCTGACCGGTGCCAGCAGTGACGCCGGCGGGACGGTGACCTACTCGGTCTACAGCGACAACGCCTGCACCAACAAGGTCGCGGACGGCGGGACGGTCACCGTGACCAACGGCAGCGTGCCAGGCTCCAACCTGGTCCAGTTCAACGACGCCGGGCTCTTCTACTGGCAGGCCGTCTACAGCGGCGACGCGAACAACACCGGCGCCACCAGTGACTGCACCAGCGAGCAGCTCCTGGTCAAGGCCAACCCGTCGATCGCTACGACGTTGTCGGAAAGCACCGCGAGCATCGGCGACTCCGTGCATGACTCAGCCACCCTCACCGGTGCCACCAGTGACGCCGGCGGGACGGTGACCTACTCGGTCTACAGCGACAACGCCTGCACCAACAAGGTCGCGGACGCCGGGACGGTCACCGTGACCAACGGCAGCGTGCCAGACTCCAACGCCGTCCAGTTCAACAACGCAGGCACCTTCTACTGGCAGGCCGTCTACAGCGGCGACGCCAACAACAACGGCGCCACCAGTGACTGCACCAGCGAGCCGCTGATCGTGAACCCGAACGCCCCCGCGATCAGCACGGCGCAGAACATCATCCCCAACGACAACGCCACCCTCGTGGCCGCCACTTCGAACGCGGGCGGCTCGATCACCTTCAACCTGTACAGCCCAAGCGACGCCGCCTGCTCGGGCGCGCCGGCTTACACCGAGACGGTGACGGTGAATGGGAACGGCACCTACTCGACCTCGAACACCACGTTCCATGCGACCGACAACGGGACCTGGCGCTGGCAGATCACCTACACCGGTGACGCCAACAATGCCGGCACCGTCTCGGCGTGTGGCATAGAGAACTTCACCATCACCAACGGATAGGTCAATCCGGCGCGGAAGCGCCGGCTGCGAGGCCGGCGCTTCCGCGCCGGCCTCGCAGCGTCCAGCAGCAGTCGGCGAGACGCCTGCTCCTCCTCACCCCGTGGGGCGAATGTTCTGGTTGATGCGGAAGAAGTTGTCCGGGTCATAGCTGGCCTTGACCCGGGCCAGCCGGTCGTAATTGGGACCGTAGGCCCACGGAGCGACCACGGTGCTGGCTGACCTTCTGGGTGGAGAACATCGCGGCGCCGCCGCACGTCGGCGAAAACACCCACCTCGGCTACAAGGTCGACGTCGACAAGCACCTGATCCCCGGCGTGGGCGCACATCGCCTGGAGCGGCTGGAGCCCGAGCATTTGGAGCGGCTCTACGCGCGGATGCAAAGCGAGGGACTCGCCGCCGGCACCGCCCATCACGTGCACCGGACGATCCGGGCCGCGCTGAACAGGCCGTCCGCCGGCGCCGCCTCGGGCGCTATCCCGCCCAGCTGGCCAACGCCCCGGTGCTCGACGACGAGGACGTCGAGCCTTACGACGTGCCGGAGATCCAGCGGCTGCTCGAAGCCGCCGCCAGACGGCGTAACGGCGCCAGGTGGGCGCTGGCGCTCGCGCTGGGGCTGCGGCAGGGCGAGGCGCTCGGACTCCAGTGGGACAGCGTCGACCTGGACAAAGCCACCATCCGCATCCGCCGCTCCCGGCTGCGCCCGAAGTACGCGCACGGCTGCGGCGGCACTTGCGGCCGGGCACCCGGCTACTGCCCGCAGCGGAAGAACACCCGCGCCGACGCCGGCGGAGTCAAGTCGAAGGCCGGACGCCGCACGATCGGCCTGCCGCCACAGCTCGTTGCCCTGCTCCGCGCCCACCTTGCCGAGCAGCAGCGGGAACGCGCGATCGCACGCCAGCTCTGGCATGAGGGAGGCTGGTTGTTCGCCAGCCCCACCGGGCAGCCGCTCAACCCGAACACCGACTACCACGAGTGGAAGCGGCTGCTCAAAGACGCCGGGCTGCGCGAGGCTCGGCTGCACGCCGCCAGGCACACCGCCGCGACCGTCCTGCTGGCCCTGCGCCAGCCCACGCCAGTTGTCGCTGATGGGGTGGTCCAGCGCATCCATGGCGGCCCGGTACCAGCATGTGACCGACGCCATGCGCAGCCAGGTGGCCGGCCAGGTCGGCGGCCTGATCTGGCAGGCCGCTCCTGGACCGGGCCAAGCCACCGCCATGCTCCTGGTCCGCCGCGACTCGCTCGCGGTTGTGCTCGCAGCCGCCGAGCAGTGCGTCACCCGGCACGGAGTTGACGCGGGTCAGGCCGCTGTGTTGATGGCCGCCCTCGCCGACCTGCGCGCGCCGTGGCCGACCTGGCCGGAATCGCCCGGGACATCAAATGAGCCAAAAACTGAGCCAAGGAGGCCGGCGGAAGAATGACCGTCGGCAACGTATCTCACGTCGTCGCAGGTCAGCGTGGCGGAGGATGCGAGATTCGAACTCGCGAGGGCTTGCACCCAACACGCTTTCCAAGCGTGCGCCCTAGGCCACTAGGCGAATCCTCCGTGGCAAGCTTACCGGCCCGCCAGGCGGCGCCCGGAGTAACTGGGCATCGTCATCGATGGTCAGCGTCGCGAGTCTGCGCGGACCACGGTCATCGTCCGATGCTCGGCCACTAGACTGTGCCGAGACCCCCCGCACGGCGTTTATCCCGCCAACTCCCCCAGGGCCGGAAGGCAGCAAGGGTACGCGGGCTCTGGCGGGTGTGCGGGGGGTCCCTCTTCCCTCTTCCAGCCCTGGCGAGGATGAGACCATGGCAGGTGGCGCTTCGAGTCTGGCCCTGTATCGCAAGTACCGACCGGCAACATTCGCTGAGGTCAAGGGACAGGATCAGGTGACGGTGCCGTTGCGGCAGGCCCTGCTCGCCGGCCGGGTTCACCATGCGTACCTGTTCAGCGGGCCCCGTGGCTGCGGCAAGACCTCCAGCGCGCGGATTCTCGCCAGGTCTCTGAATTGCGAGCAGGGACCGACCCCGGATCCGTGTGGCAAGTGCGACTCCTGTGTCGCGCTTGCAGCTGGCGGTCCGGGCAGCATCGATGTGATCGAGATCGACGCTGCGTCGCACGGCGGCGTGGACGACGCGCGCGACCTGCGGGAGCGCGCCTTTTACGCGCCGGTCTCCTCCCGGTACAAGGTCTACATCATCGATGAGGCCCACATGGTGACCCGCGAGGGCTTCAACGCCCTGCTGAAGCTCGTCGAGGAGCCGCCGCCGCACCTGAAGTTCGTGTTCGCCACCACCGAGCCTGAGAAGGTCATCGGCACGATACGTTCGCGCACGCACCATTACCCATTCCGGCTCGTTCCACCGCAGATCCTGCGAGAGTTGCTTGAGCAGATCCTGGACGCCGAAAGCGTCCCGTACGAGCCCGCGGCGCTGCCGCTCATCGTCCGGGCGGGCGCCGGCTCGGCGAGGGACGCGCTGTCGGTTCTTGACCAACTGCTCGCAGGCTCAGACGAATCGGGCATCAGGTACGCGTCTGCGGTTTCCCTGCTCGGCTACACGGACGCGAGCCTGCTCGATGAGACCGTAGACGCGCTGGCAGCGGGCGACGGCGCCACAGTTTTCCGTGTCGTCGATCAAGTGATCAATGCGGGCCATGACCCGCGCAGGTTCGCGGCCGATCTACTCGACCGGCTCCGCGACCTGATCGTGCTCGGCGCGGTCCGCGACGCCGACCGCTCGGGCCTGCTCGACGTCCCAGCCGACCAGCTTGACCGCATGCGTGAGCAGGTGGCGAAATTTGGCACGGCCGAACTCACCAGGGCGGCGGAAGTGATCAACGCCGGGCTGACCGAGATGCGCGGCGCCGCGTCGCCACGGTTGCTTCTCGAGCTCACCTGCGCCCGTGTTCTGCTGCCCGCCGCGGAGGCCGATGAGGCAGCGCTGCTCGCCAGGCTGGAGCGGATCGAACGCCGCCTCGCCGTCGGCGGCACGGGCGGCCGTGCCAAGGACGGCACGGGCGTCGGCGGCTCGGACGGCGCGGGCCAAGCGGCGGCGAACCCGCCCGCCGGGGACCGCGCGTCGGTGCCGGTCGCGCAGGAAACACGCGGATCCGCACGGCAGGTGCCGGCGTCGAAGGCACCGCAAGCGCCAGCGTCCAAGGCGCCGTCTGCGCCCCGCGCACCAACGAGGCGCGCTGTGTCGGCGCCGCCGGCCGGAGCCGCGGCGTCGGCCGGAGCCGCGCCGTCGGCCGGAGCCGCGCCGTCGGCGGAACCAGCGGCATCGGCCGAGGCAGCCGCATCGGCGAAACAAGCGGCATCGGCGGAACCGCCGGGGTCGGCTGGAGCCGCGGCGTCGGCTGGAACCGCGGCGTCGGTCGAAACCGCGCCGTCGGCCGCAGCCGCGCCGTCGGTCCAATCCGCGGTGTCGGCGGAACCGACAGCTGCGGCGGAACCAGCGGCATCGGCCGCGCCGGCCGGCCATGGCGAAGCCTCCGCTCAGGCTGCGGCGAACATTGGCCCCGGCCAGCTCGACGCCGACTCCCTTCGCCGCGACTGGGACGCGATCCTCGACGCCGTACGGCAGGTGCGCAAGGTCTCATGGATCCAGCTCAGCAAGGCCACCGTCGCGTCGCTGGACGGCAACGTCCTCACCCTTGAATTTGCCAGAGATGGCGACCTGAAGGGGTTCACCGCCAGCCGAAGCGATGCGCTCGTCGCGAAGGTGCTATATGACCGTTTTGGGGTTGAATGGCGGATTCAAGGAGTTGCCGGCAGCGACCGTGGCCGGTCCGAAGCGTCGGGTCTGCTCCCGGGACATGACCAGGTCACGGTCCGTGTGCCAAAAGCGCAGCAGTCTGCCCGTCAGGTCGGCGGCGCGTCGAGCGGCGCGTCAAGGGGCGCGTCAGGCGGCTCGCCGAACCCTTCACCATCGCAGGAGTCATCAGGCCCCTCCGCACCGCAGGGCGCACGCGAAGCAAAGTCGCAGCGCTCACAGGAGGCAAAGAAACCGTCAGGATCGGAGGCGCCGCCGGAGGCCGCGAGCCCAGCGGAGGATCTGGCACTCGAAGAACCCGAACTGGATGCGTACGGCGACGACGTTGATCCCGCGCTAACCGGGCTTGAGCTGATCACGCGCGAGCTTGGCGGTCAGATAATCGGCGAGATCGTCAACGCAGAAGGGTCGATCGGGCCGCCATCCTCGTGGCCCGCCATACCCGGCCAGCCTTACCCACCGGACCGCTGAGCCTGACGCCAAGCCCGGCCGGCCCGCTTCTGCCCGGACACTGGGCCTGTGCCCGCCGGACCACCAGGCCGTAGGCTTTCAGGTAACACCATGTCGTCGGTTAAGGCGGTTGATGTGAACCCAGGCGGTCCGCTGAACATGCAGCAATTGCTCGCCGAGGCGCAAAGGATGCAGGAGAAGCTGATGAGCGCCCAGCAGGAGCTGGCCGATGCGCATGTTCAGGGGACGTCAGGCGGCGGCCTGGTGACCGCTACCGTCAATGGCCAGGGCGAGCTTGTGGACCTCAGCATCCGACCGGAAGCCATCGATCCTGCCAACCCCGTGGAGACCGCGGAGACGCTGGCCGACCTGGTGCTCGCCGCGGTGCGCGACGCGAATCATGCCGTGGGCGAGTTGCAGCAGGCGAAGATGGGCCCGCTCGCGGAAGGCCTTGGCGGCGGGCTCGGTGGGCTTGGCGGCGGCCCGACCGGCGGCCCAACCGGTAGTCCGAGCGGAGGCGGCCCAGTCGGGGGCGGCCCAGTCGGGGGCGGCCCAGCCGTCGGTCCAGGCGACCCAGCCGGCGGTGCGAGCGGCGGCCCTGCGGGCCGGTAGGGGTGCGACGTGTACGAAGGGGTCGTCCAGAGCCTCATCGACGAACTCGGCCAGCTACCGGGCGTCGGGCCGAAGGGCGCGCAGCGCATCGCGTTTCACTTGCTGGCCGCTGACCCGGCGGACGTGCGGCGGCTCGCCACCGCGCTGATTGAGGTGAAGGAGCGGGTGAGGTTCTGCAAGAGCTGCGGAAACGTGGCCGAGGAGGAGCAGTGCAGGATCTGCCGCGATCCGCGCCGCGACCTGGCAGCGATCTGCGTCGTTGAGGAGTCGAAGGACGTGGTGGCGATCGAGCGGACCCGCGAGTTCCGTGGGCGCTATCACGTGCTTGGCGGGGCGATCAGCCCCATCGATGGGATCGGCCCGGACGATCTGCGTATTAAGGAGCTGATGACGCGGCTCGCGGACGGAACGGTCAGCGAGCTTATCCTCGCCACGGACCCGAACCTTGAGGGTGAGGCCACCGCGACCTACCTGGCCCGGCTGGTAAAGCCCATGGGACTGCGGGTGACAAGGCCCGCGAGCGGCCTGCCGGTCGGCGGCGACCTTGAGTACGCCGACGAGGTCACGCTGGGACGCGCATTTGAAGGACGGAGGCTGCTCGATGTCTGACGCACCGACCGCCGGGTCGCACGGACCACGGGGAACGCGGCCTAACGAGGGCTGGTCGGCGCTCGCCGACCGGATCGCGCGCAGCGTGCAGGACTTCCTCGATGGCGTCGAGGCCCTGGCACGCGGTGAGGGCGGGAACGAGACCGTCCCGCTGCTGCTGCTCGAGGTATCGCAGATTCAGCTCGCCGGCGCGCAGCTCGGCGCGACGACAGACATCATCCCCGCGGACAACTCCGAGCCCGAGGTAGGAGCAGACCCGGACCTTGACGAGCTGCGGACAGGGCTCGCCAAGCGCTTCGCCCCCTATGACGACTACCTCGAGATCTTCGATCCATACGCCGACACCAAGGCAACCTCGTTCCGGCTATCCGACGACGTGGCGGCCGTGGCGGCGGATCTCATCCACGGACTGAAGCACTACCAGGCTGGACGCCCGCTCGAGGCGCTGTGGTGGTGGCAGTACTCATACTTCAACCAGTGGGGCACGCACGGCGGCGCGGCGCTGCGGGCGCTGCACGCCGTGGTCGCGCACGCCCGGCTCGATGTCGCGGACGAGGTCACGCCGGGCTGATGCGCGAAGGCGGCCGGCGGTCGGGTGCCACACAGCGGCAGCCGTTAAGGATCATTTTTCCAAACGGCTGCCGCAGCGGTGTCACGGCATGGATTTGGTCGAATTCATCGTCCGCGGCCTGGATAAACTCGGGTGGGCCGCAACGGCGCGGCGCAAGGTCGGCTGAGCCGTGCCGTTGTCAGGTAACGCGGTGGCCAGCGACTGTCTGGTACGCGGTGGCCAGCCAGGCGGACAGGCCCAGGTTGGGAGGTGCGGCGCGTCCGTGGCAAGCGGAGCACTGATCGTGCAGAAGTACGGCGGTTCGTCCGTTGCCGATGCGGCTGGCATCAAGCGCGTCGCGCAGCGCATCGTGGCGGCGCGCAAGGGGGGATACTCCGTCGTGGTGGTCGTGTCCGCGATGGGCGACTCGACCGATGAGCTGATTGACCTGGCGCAGCAGGTGAGCCCATTGCCGCCGGGGCGCGAGCTGGACATGCTGCTCACCGCCGGAGAGCGGATTTCGATGGCGCTTCTCGCGATGGCCATCGGCAACCTGGGCTACGAGGGCCGCTCGTTCACCGGCTCGCAGGCCGGCGTGATCACCGATTCTGCGCATGGGCGGGCGCGGATCATCGACATCACCCCGGGCCGGATCAGGAATGCGCTCGTGGACGGCGCGATCCCGATCGTGGCGGGATTCCAGGGAGTGTCCCAGACCAGCAAGGACATCACCACGCTCGGCCGTGGCGGCTCGGACACCACCGCCGTCGCGCTAGCCGCGGCGCTCGGCGCCGACGTGTGTGAGATCTACACCGATGTGGACGGGGTGTTCACCGCCGATCCCCGCATCGTGTCTGGCGCGCGGCGGGTGCCGCGCATCAGCTACGAGGAGATGCTGGAGATGGCGGCGTGCGGGGCAAAGATTCTGCACTTGCGATGTGTCGAGTACGCCCGCAGGTACGGCATTCCGATCCATGTCAGGTCGTCGTTCAGCCAGCGTTCTGGCACCTGGGTGATGGGTGCCCTCCCGGCCCGTGGGCAGGAATCAGCAGCGAGAGAAGAGGAAATGGAGCAGCCGATCATCTCCGGCGTCGCGCATGACCGGAGCGAAGCGAAGATCACTGTCGTCGGCGTGCCTGACAAGGTGGGCGAGGCCGCGCGCATCTTCCGTGCCCTCGCTGAAGCCGAGATCAACATCGACATGATCGTGCAGAACATTTCCGCCGCGGCCACCGCCAGGACCGACATCTCGTTCACGCTGCCGCGCGCTGACGGACAGGCCGCGATGGCACAGCTGCAGCGCCTGGCGGGCGAGATCGGCTTTGAGTCTCTGCTCTACGACGACAGGATAGGAAAGGTGTCTCTCATCGGTGCGGGCATGCGCTCGCACCCGGGTGTCAGCGCCACCTTCTTCAGCGCGCTTGCCGAGGCTGGGGTCAACATCGAAATGATCTCGACGTCGGAGATCAGGATCTCGGTCATCGTGGACGAGAACGATATCGACACGGCGGTGACCGCCGCGCACCGGGCCTTCGACTTGGACGCTGACCAGGTCGAGGCGGTTGTGTACGGAGGGACCGGCCGGTGAGCGCGCCGGGGGCGCGTGCGGGTGCCGGATTCTCGGCCGCATCGGCGGGCGGCGCTACGTCGGCTGGGCCGGTTGGCGGCGGGTCGTCGGCCGGGCCGACGCTCGTCGTGGTGGGGGCCACGGGCGCGGTCGGCACGGTGATGCTTGATCTGTTGTCCACCCGCGTCGATGTCTGGGGGGAGATCCGGCTTGCCGCCTCGAAGCGCTCGGCGGGCAAAACGCTGCGCGTGCGAGGCGTCGACGTGCGCGTTTCCGTGCTCAGCGAGGACGTGTTCGACGGTGCTGACGTGGCAATGTTCGACGTGCCTGACGAGGTCTCCGCGGTCTGGGCACCGAGGGCGGCCAGCCGTGGTGTCGTCGCCGTCGACAACTCGGGTGCGTTCCGCATGGACCCCGATGTTCCGCTCGTCGTCCCTGAGATCAACCCCGAGCAGATCACGAACCGTCCTCGCGGCATCATCGCCAACGCCAACTGCACCACGCTGTCGTTGATCGTCGCCGTGGGTGCGCTCCACAGGGCGTTCGGCCTGCGTGAGATGGTGGTTGCTTCCTACCAGGCGGCGTCGGGTGCCGGGCAGGCCGGCGTCGACACGCTGTACGCGCAGCTCAGCAAGGTCGGCGGTACCAGTTCGCTGGGTCAGCGCGCGGGGGATCTGCGTGGCGTCGTCGGCGACTTCGGCCCGTTTCCCGCGCCACTCGCGCTCAACGTGGTGCCTTGGGCCGGCTCGCTCAAGCAGGACGGCTGGAGTTCGGAGGAGCTGAAGATCCGCAACGAGTCGCGGAAGATCCTCGGTCTGCCGGACCTCAAGGTGTCTGCGACGTGTGTCCGGGTGCCGGTCCTGACCACGCACTCGGCGGCCGTCCACGCTGTGTTCGGGACCGATGTCAGCAGGGAGGAGGCGCAGCAGGTGCTGGCAAGCGCGCCGGGTGTGGTTCTGGCCGATGACCCGGAGAACGGCGAGTTCCCCACGCCAGCCGATGTGGTAGGCACCGACCCGACCTGGGTGGGCCGGGTGCGACGTTCCCCGGACAACCCGTGTGCGCTGGACTTCTTCGTCTGCGGCGACAACCTGCGTAAGGGCGCGGCGCTCAACACCGCCCAGATCGCCGAGTTGGTGGCGGCCGAACTGGCCGCCCGCTGACGCTTTGGCCGCTCTTGCGCGCGCCGGTCGCCCTCGGCCGGTGCCGGCCGGTCGCCTCATCCGCCACTTTCGCCCCACTCTCCCCAATCCCTTGGTGCCGCCGCGGCCTGAATTTGAACTTTGTACTCCAGGGCATGCTTTTGGGGCCTGAAATCACGGTTTTAACGACACTAACGAGTACAAAGTGGCCGACTGCGTCTCAGAATGTGAGATCTGGTGGGTGGCCGGGCGCCGGATTGGGTCGGTAGGCGCGCTGGAGGGGCACCCGTCGTGGACGCGGGCCACCGTTGTTCGGCAGGCTGTCGGTGTGGATCACATTTTCACGGTCAAACAGGCCCGCGCCATCCTCCCAGACGTGCAGACGAGGGCAAGCGAGTTAATCACGATCCGGGCTGACCTTGTAGAGCTGACGACCGCGCTGCGGCACGGTGCCCCCTCACCCATGGGCGGACTTGCGGACGCCAAGGCGCTCGAGGCGCGGCTGAACGAACTGGCCGAATGGTTTCCCGCCCATGGCATCCAGGTCAAAGGCATCGCGCCACTGCTGCTCGATTTCCCTGCCAAGCTCGACAGCGATGACGTCTTGCTGTGCTGGCTCGAGGGTGAGCAGGAACTTGGTTGGTATCACCGGCTGGCTCACGGGTTTGCCGGTCGCCGGCGCATCCCGGCCGAGGTGCCCTGACGGCGCCACCTGCGGCCGACGCGCCATGACGGCACCGTATCCGGTCGACGTGCCATAACGAGGTGGGCCGAGCCTCACGCTCCCGGCGACGGCAGTTCGCCTCGCTCGATCGCCGTGGTCACCGCCGCTGTGCGGTCCGTCACGCCGAGCTTGCCGAACGCCCGCAGCAGGTGGGTCTTGACCGTCGCCTCGCTGATGAACAGCGCATGCCCGATCGCCGCGTTCGTCAGGCCACGCGCGACCAGCCGCAGGACCTCGATTTCCCGGTGGGACAGCGCGTCGCGCTGCGGGCGCCGCGCCTTCGTGACAAGGCGGGCGGCGACCGACGGTGCGAGCACCGTTTCGCCGTTGCTCGCCATCCGGATCGCCCTCGCAAGTTCGGCGCGAGGCGTGTCTTTGAGCAGGTAGCCCGCCGCGCCTGCCTCGACCGCCCGCAGAATCTCGGCGTCGGTCTCGTAGGTGGTCAGCACGACGATGCGGGTCACCGGACGCTCCGCGAGAATCCGCTTGATGGCGTCCACGCCGTCCACGCCTGGCATGCGCAGGTCCATAAGCACGACGTCACACGGGCGTTCCCTTGCGAGCGCGATGACCTCCGCACCGGATCCGGCGACGCCACACACCTCGATGTCGGGTTCTGTAGCCAGCATGCCGCACACGCCTTCCCTGACGACCGGGTGATCGTCGGCGATCAGGACACGGATGGTCATGGCTGCCGAACTCTGACTCGAGTTATCCACAGATTCGCTTTCGCCCCTCGCCGACGCCTTGACAAGCTGCGAAGATCAGCAGTAGGCGGAGGCCCCCAGGGTGGGTGGGTCCTGTAGGGAGAACGCCGGGGTGGGTGGGTCATACGGGCACCTCCACCTCGACGCGGGTGCCTGCGCCTTTTTGGCTGTGGACTTGCAGGTGACCGCCGGCCTCCAGGACGCGGTCGCGCATGCCACGTAGGCCGTAGCCGCCGTTCACGCGGGCGGGATCGAAGCCGCCGCCGTCGTCGTCCACCGCTAGCCGCACCGTCGCCTCGCCGTAGCTGAGCCCGACGGACACCGCGTGCGCGCCCGCATGTTTGCGCACGTTGGCGAGCGCTTCCTGGCCGACGCGCAGCAAGATCACCTCGACCTTGGGCGGCAGCGTCTGCGCAGTGCCGACGATCTCGAACCGCGCGTCGATGCCAAGCTCCGCGCCGATGCCGTCGGTGAGCCGCCGCAGCGCGTCGTCGATGCTGGCGGACTCCAGCTGAGCCGGTGCGAGCGCGGCGACCATCGCTCTCGCCTCGGCCAGGTTCTCCCTTGCCGTGGTTGCGGCGCGGCTGAGGTGACGGCGCGCCACCGCCGGGTCGCGTTCCAGTTGGCTTTCCACCGCCTGAAGCAGCATGACGATGCTTGTGAAGCCCTGCGCCAGGGTGTCATGGATCTCTCCAGCCAGCCGTTGCCTTTCGGCGAGAACGCCCGCGTCCCTGTTGGCCGCGGCGAGTTCGGCGCGGGTCGACTGGAGCTGCTCGATGAGTTCCGCCCGTTCCGTGCTCTGCGCGACGATCCGGGTCATCCATCCCGAGTACGCCAGCGAGAACCCGATGGCGAAGGTCGCGGCGGCCAGCGCCTGCACTTTCCCGCCGAAGCTGAGGGACCTGGAGATCACGATCGAGGCGGCCGTCAGGTTCAGCGCGATCACCGCGGCCATCGCGCCGCGGAAGGGCGCCACCTCAAAGAACTGTGGGCACAGCGCCCAGGCCAGGTACCAGGTGCCCGGGTCCTGCCATTGCGCCACGGCGAAAAGCGCGATGATGCCCACGACGTAGATCAGCCCACGCCGAGAGTCCGCAGGCTCTTCACCAAAGCGCATGAGCGGCCGGCCGACCAGGATGTACCACGGCACCATCGCGGCAAGCGCCGTGAGGGCGACGACGCGTTGCGCAACGGTGCCCGCACCAGCGGCGATCACGGCCGCCACAGCGGCCAGGATCACCGCGTAGAACGCGTCCCAGCGGAGCTGGCCGGTGCGCCAGGCGCCGCGGTGATCCGGGGTCATCGCTCGCCGCGGCGCTGCCAGCGGAACGTCGTCAGGCACAGCACCAAGCCTGCGGCAATCCAGGCCCCAAGCACCAGAGCCACCCTGGCCAGCTCGAACGAATGCGCCGGCTCGAGCACAACTGCCTGCGCGGGCAGGAACACCGAACGGAGCCCCTGACATATCCACTTCAGCGGAAAGAACGCGGCCACGTGCTGCAGCCAGGGCGGCACGCTGACAAACGGCACATACACGCCGGAGATGAACTGCAGCACGACGAACGGCATCGTGATCACCGGCGTCGCGCTGCGGGCGGAGCGCGCCAGGCTGCTCGCGGCGATACCGAGCAATGAGGACGCGGTCGTGCCGAGGATGAACACCCACCCGAAGGTCCACCAGCGCTCCGGTGAGGAGGGCAGCCGGAGGTGGTAGAAGACCATGCCGACCGCGATGAGGACCGCCACCTCGGCCGCGGTGACGGCAAGGACCTGGATGATCTTGCCGACGAAGTAGGCGGTTCGCGGCATCGGCGTCCCGTACAGGCGCTTGAGCAGGCCACGGTCACGTTCGGTGGCGATGCCGATGCCGAGGTACTGGAAGCTGGTCGCCACGATCCCGCCGCCGATCAGGCCCGCGGCGAAAAGCTCGCCCACCGTTACGCCACGTGTCGCGACCTGGCTGCCGAAGATCGAACCGAGCAGCACGAGCAGGACGGCGGGCAGCGCGAAGATAAAGGCGAGCGCCTCCTTCTCCCTGAAGAAGATCCTTATTTCGAGCGCGCTCCTGGCGAGGCCGGTGCGCCAGGCGCTCGGCAGCGCAACACGCTCCGCAGCGGCGGCGGGCATGGCGCGAGTAGCGGGTTGCGCGGTCATGGTGCTTCTCCGATCAGCCCGAGATAGACGTCTTCCAAGGTTGGCCGGGTCACGGTCAGCCCAGGCACCTCGCCAGCCAACTGTTCGGCGAGCGCCGTGACGACCTTGGTCGGCGTGCTCGTATGCACCGTCTGCACGCCGCCAGACCCCAGCCAGCTGACCCTGGCACGTGCGGTGGCCCGTCCACCGAGGGTCGCCGGGTCACCTGAGGCGACGATCCGGCCGTTAGAGATCACGGCGATCCGGTTCGCGAGCGCTTCGGCTTCCTCCAGGTAGTGCGTGGTGAGCAGAATGGTGGTGCTGTCCGCGGCGAGCCGCCGGATGAGATCCCAGAACTGGCGGCGTGCTTGTGGGTCGAAGCCGGTCGTGGGCTCGTCGAGGAAGAGCAGTTCCGGGTTGCCTACGATGCCGAGCGCCACATCCAGCCGACGGTTCTGCCCGCCCGACAGCTGATGCACGCGGGAGTCGGCCTTCCCGGTCAAGCCGGCCAGGTCGATCACGTCGTCCGGGTCGCGTGGACGCGGATAGAGGCTGGCGAAATGACGGACCATTTCGCGGACCGTAAGCTCCGGGCCTTCGGCAGCCAGTTGCGGAACGATGCCGATGCGTGCTCGCCAGCGCCGCCCGGCCATTTGTGGATCGGCGCCGAGGACGCTCACGTCACCGCCGTCCCTGCGCCGGTACCCTTCGAGGATCTCAACGGTTGTGGTCTTTCCTGCGCCATTCGGGCCGAGGAGCGCGAAGACCTCTCCGCAACCTATATCGAGATCGATGCCGTCCACCGCCGTGACGGCCCGGTACCGTTTGCGCAGCCCGCGCGCCCGCACTGCCAGTTCTGTGCTCATACAGAAAGAATCAACCCGCGCAGCCGCGGCAGCGACAACCGGTCGGCTGCTTTGCCGTCCATCCTTTGGTGGACGCCCCGACCCGCCAGACCCCGCGGATCCGGCAGGCCCCGCGGATCCGGCAGGCCCCGCGGATCCGGCAGGCCCCGCGGATCCGGCGGACCCGGTGCAAGGCCCGGACCCAGCGGGCCCGGTGGCGGCCCGCGCCGCGGCAGCCGGCTCAGTGATCTATTGCTGCGCCAGCCGTCGAAGGTGAGCGGGAAGCTCCGCGATAGGCACGCGCGCCTGATCGCCAGTGCTCATGTCGCGAACGGTGACCACCGCGGCGGCTTCATCGGCCCCGCCGTAGATCAGGCACCAGCGCGCGCCCCGGTCGCTCGCCCACTTGAGCTGTCGGCTGAGCTTGCCAGAGGATCCCAGGTAGACGCTCGCCCGCAGGCCGGCGCCGCGCGCAGCGGCGGCGAAGGCGAACGCCTGCCCTTCGTACTCGGGACTCATGACCGTGACCGCCACATCGAGCAGTGCGACGTGCGCGGCGTCACTGGTAATGAGGGGCAGTATCCGCTCGATACCGAGCGATCCGCCGGTGGCGGGCACGTCCGGCCCGCCGAGCGCCTCGATCAGGTGGTCGTAGCGCCCGCCCGAGGCGATCGCTCCCGGCATCTCTGGAGCGACCACCTCCCAGATCGGGCCGGTGTAGTAGCTCAGGCCACGCACGAGCCGTGGCGTGAACACGATGCGGCCCGGCGGCATCAGCCCGGACGTGAGCTGGAGCACGCGGTCGACCTCCGCGAGTCCGGCCGTCCCCGTTTGGGTGTTCTCCAGTGCGGCGCGCACCACCTTGGCTGCGTCAGGTCCTGTCATCACGTCCACAAGCTCGCGCGAGGTCTCGCGCGACAGGCCACGCGTGCAGAGTTCGGCGGCCACCTCATCTGGTGCGAGCTTGTCCAGCTTGTCCAGCGTGATGAGCGCGCCTGACCCGAGGTCGGCGTGTATGCCGAACGCTTCGAGCAGCCCGGACAGCGCCTGCCTCGAATTCAGCAGGAACGTGAACTCGCCGATCCCAAGCTCGGTGAGCACGTCGTTGACCGCACACACGATCTCAGCGTCGGCGAGCCGTGACGCCGAGCCCAGGGTGTCCAGATCGCACTGGACGAATTCGCGGTAGCGGCCTTTGCCTGGCCGGTCCGCCCGCCAGACCGCTCCGATCGCGTACCGCTTGTACGGTGCGGGCAGTTGGCTGCCGTAGGCGGCGGCCACCCGGGCCAGCGGCACGGTCAGGTCGTAACGCAGAGCCAAGTCGGCGTCACCCGACACCTCGTGCTCGCCGCGGCGCAGGATCTTAAAGATCAGCTTGTCGCCCTCGTCGCCGTACTTGCCCGTCAGCACCTCGAGGCGCTCGAAGGCGGGGGTCTGCAACGGTTCAAATCCATATCGCGCGAAACCAGACCGGATGATCTCGAACACGTGCTCACGCGCCAGGAGGTCGCCGGCCAGGAAATCACGTGTCCCCGAGGGGGGATCGAACTGCGTTGGCATGCCTCCATCGTCCCCGATCCGGCCACCCGCCGTCACATCGGCTCACCCGTCGGAGATCACTGCTTTGGCCGCCCTACCCGACCAAAAGGGGAATACGCAGGGCTTCGGCATGGTCGTTACATGTGGCTGGTGCGCGGTGGCCCTGGCGGTTGGCGACATTCAAAGCTGCCCGGGGGGAAACACCGCTGAATGCGGCGGTGGCCGGGTTCGCGGTGGCCGCCTGGGGCGTGTCGGCAAGACGCTGTGGGAAGGAGCGGTGCATTGAGCCGCCGTGGCTGGGTGCTGTTCACGCTGGTCGGCGTGATCTGGGGAGTTCCTTACCTGCTGATCAAGGTCGCGGACGGCGGCGTCTCCGTGCCGGTCCTTGTCTTCGCGCGGACCGCGATCGGCGCGCTCTTGCTGCTGCCGCTCGCCGCGCGCCGGCGCGAGATCGGCGCGGCGCTTGCCCACTGGCGATGGCTCGCCGTGTTCGCGTTGGTCGAGGTCATCTTGCCATGGGCGTTCCTGTCCGACGCCGAGCACCACCTGGCCAGCTCGCTCGCGGGCCTGCTGATCGCGAGCGTTCCCATTCTGGGCGCCATCCTCGCGATGCTGACCCGTGACTGCGACCGGCTCACCGCGGTGCGATGGGCGGGCCTTGGGCTCGGGCTTGGTGGCGTCGCGCTACTCGCTGGGCCCACCGCAGGTGGCGGGGACGCCTGGGCGGTGACCGAGGTGCTGCTCACCGCCCTCGGCTATGCGACGGGCCCGCTCATCGCAAGCCGCAAGCTCGCCAGCGCGCCAAGCCTTGGCACCAACGCGGTCTGCCTCACGTTCGCGGCCTTGGTCTACTCGCCGTTCGCGGCGCTGGCCTGGCCGCACGCCGTGCCCAGCGCCAACGTGCTCGCGTCCATCGCGACGCTCGGCGTGGTGTGCACAGGCGCCGCGTTCGTGCTCTTCTTCGCGCTTATCGGCGAGGTGGGCCCGGCCAGGGCAACCGTGATCACCTACGTCAACCCGGCGGTCGCTGTCGGGCTTGGCGTCGCCGTGCTCGGTGAGAGACTGACCCCGGCGATCGCCGCGTCGTTCGTGCTCATTCTGGCTGGGTCGTACTTCGCGACGCGTTCGGGCCGAAAGGGGACGCCGTCGCCCGCTGCCGAACAGGCCGACCCGGTGGCCGTGGCCGCCGCATCGTCATCGGCGCCGCCGGGCGACGCCGAGCGCTGACCCGGCCGGAACACCGGGCAGAATCCCGCCAGAATCCCGGTCAGGTGAAGGAGATCTCGGCCGAGTCGGTAAGGCGCAACTTGCGCCGCGCGCGCTCGTAGAACGTGCCTCGGCCAAGGCGGACGACGCGCGCCGCGGCGGGCCGCGGCCATAGGTCGATGCGCTCACCGGGACCGACATAACCGGCGACCTGGCCGTCGACTTCGACCGCAAGCCGCCCGCTGCTCGGCAGGATCTCCAGCGCCACGGCGTCGGCCACCGAGAGCACGACTCCACGGTTGTACGCGGAATGCGGCGCGGCGGGCGTCACGAGCAGCGCCTCGACCGCAGGGCTCACGATCGGCCCGCCGGCCGAAAAGCTGTAGGCGGTGGAGCCGGTTGGGGTGGCGACAACGACCGCGTCGGCCGCGTAACTCACGAATGGGTGGCCGGCCACCAGCACCGTGACAAACGCGCTCCCATCACCCGGCACGCGGACGACGGCCACGTCGTTGAACGCGGTGACAACTTGCTCGCCGAGCGCGGCGTCGACGGCCAGCCGGGGCTCGATCGTATAGTCGTGGTCATCGATGGCCGACAGCGCGCCGGGCAGATCGGGCACGTCGACCTCGGCGAGGAAGCCGAGCTTGCCCAGGTTCACGCCGAGGACCGGCGCCCGCTGCCGATCGGCGAGCCGCATGGCCCGCAGCATGGTGCCGTCGCCGCCCAGGCTGACCACCAGGTCAGCACGCCGGCCAAGGTCGGCCGCGGTGACCGGGATGGCGGCGCAGCGAAGCCTGCGAATCTCGGAGTCAATGCCGAGGACCTCGGTGCCCTTGGGCTCGGCCCAGTCGAGCACCGCAGCGACCGCTTCGGCGGAATTCCGCTGCGGATGCAGGACAAGGCCGACCGAGTGCATCACAGTCCGTAAGTCTCGAGCAGCCGCAGCCAGACCTCGCTGATCGTCGGATACGACGGCACGGCATGCCAGAGCCGGTCCAGCGGCACCCGCCCGGCGACCGCTACGGTCGCCGCGTGGATCATCTCGCCGACGCCCGGGCCGACCAGCGTCATCCCGACAATGACCTTGTTGTCCTCGTCGACCACCATTCGAGCCCGCCCAGCGTAGGAGTCGGCGAACAGCCCGGCGCCGGCGACCGCGCCGATGTCGTAGTCAACCGCTCGCACGGTGAGCCCGGCCGCTTGCGCCTGCGCCAGCGACAGGCCGACGGCCGCGACCTCTGGAATGGTGAAGATTACTTGCGGCACCACGGAGTGGTTGGCCCACGCGGTCACGGCCACGTCCTCGCCCCGTGCCCGGGCGGCGATCGCGTCACCGCAAATGCGGCCCTGGTACTTCCCCATGTGGGTGAGCAAGGCCAGGTGGTTAACATCGCCCGCGGCGTAGAGCCAGCCGCCGTCGACTCCGCTGACCTGGCAGGTGTCGTTGACGTCGAGCCACGATCCCGGCGAGAGGCCGACGCTCTCCAGCCCCAGGTCGTCGGTGCGTGGCGCTCGGCCGGCGGCCACGAGCACCTCATCAGCTTCCAGGGCCTCGCCGTCCATCTGCAAGGACACCGGGCCATCCGCGCTTGGGCGCTGCGCGCCGGTCACCGCGGCGTTGCGCCGGACATCGACCCCCGCCGCGCCGAGCGCCTCCGCCACCATGTCACCGGCGAAGGTCTCCATTCGCGGCAGCAGGCGCTCACCCCGCACAAGCAGCGTGACCTCGGTGCCGAGCGCTTGCCAGGCGGCAGCCATCTCACAGCCGACCACGCCGCCGCCGATGACGGCTAGGCGCGGCGGCACCACCTGTGAGCTCGTCACCTCCCTGCTCGTCCATGGCCGCGCGTCCGCCAGCCCGTGAACCGGCGGAATGAGCGCGCGGCTGCCGGTGCAGATGACCACGGCGTGCCGCGCCTGCAGCTGGGCCGACCCGACCGAGACGCAACGCTCCCCGGCCAGCCGCCCATGGCCGCGCACCAGGTCGACGTGCTCATCCTCAAGCCAGCTGACCTGGCCGTCGTCCTTCCAGTGCGAGGTGAAGGAGTCACGCCTGGCCAGGACCGCGCGCGGGTCGAGGCGCGTGCCCCACACTCCCGCCACATGCTCGGCTTCCGCGACCGCGGCGACCGGCCGCAGCAGCGCCTTGCTGGGCATGCAGGCCCAGTACGAGCACTCACCGCCAACGAGTTCTGATTCGACGACCACCGCGGTGAGTCCGCCTCGGACCGCACGGTCGGCTGCGTTCTCTCCGGTCGGCCCCGCCCCGATCACCACCACGTCGTAGCTGTCAGACACGACCAACCTCCTTCGGCGCAGGGGCACCGCCCGGATGAGTCTACCGAGCAGGTCAGCGCTGAAGCCGGTGCCCGGACCTTCGCGGAAATGGATCCGGCCGGGTGCGCTGCGTCCGTCCCGCGCAGCCGTTCGGAATAATGCTCCTTAACGGCGCCGCGGGTGCGAACCTAACTGGGCGTGCGGGCGTGTCGGTGCTCGCAATAACCTGGCGGACGGGCAGAATCGGATGAGGCCCCCCCATGTATGAGATGGAGGGGCCTCATCCGAACCCTGCACCACAATCGCGCCGATCGCTCGGCATAACCGCGCCGCAGAGCCCACCACTAACACCAAACCTGCACGGGGCACCAGTTTCCCGAAGCCCTTGCCGCGCCCGAAGGTGTCATCGGGAAACCCCGAAGTCACCCGGACTTGATCTGGCGTATTTAGTGGTGAGTGCAGTTCTACTGCCTCAGCCGACGGCCGCACAAGAGGCCAACGGCAACCATCTCATGATTCTTTGGCCGTCCTTCGGCTTTCCACAGGGCCGTCCACAAACATCCGCGGTTTTCCCCTGGAACCGGTCACTTGTCCACGGGCAGGTCCACAGCCACGTCCACAAGGCCCGCGTCCACAGGCGCCGCCGGGATTGTTGGTAAAGCTTTGGTCAAGTGCCGTTGATCGGCCAATCCGCACGAGCCAGGTGCCCGAAACAAGCGCGTGTGGGGCGGGACCAGGTCAGCGGCACAGGGCGGGTGCGATGCCCGGGCCGGCCTGCGTGCTCGTGAGTTAGGCGGACCGCGCGCCGGGCGCGCCTGGCGCGGGCGAGCCAGAAGGCGAGAGGCGGCTCGGCCGCTTCGGGAGGGACATCCATGCCTGGTGAGGGTCCAACAACGCGCGGCTCGAAAGACGCACGCGAGGACGGCGCGGGAGGCGGCGCTGCCCTGCCGACGCCCGGCCAGCGTCGTCCATCGCGGCGGCTGGTGCTTGGCGCTGCCGGGGTAGGCGTCGCGAGTCTCGCCACCGGCGCCGTGGCGGGCCTCGCGGCGAGCCCGGCTCTTGCCTCGAGGGGGCAAACGGCGGCGCAGGCGGGGCGGCCAGGAACGAGGCCGTCCGCGGCGAGCGGCGAGCGCGGCGGCGCAGACACCGCGGTGCCGATCGTCATTCATCTGCGCGACGCGCGCACCGGGGTGCTCGACGTCTTTCACGGCGACGCGCACACAAGGCTCCGCGACCCTGGCCTCGCGAGGCGGCTCATCAGGGGGATCCGATGAGGTGGCCGAGCCGGCGCTGCCACCGTAACGACAAGCAGGTGAGGTAGCTCATGTCATCGCATCGTGAGGCGCCGGAGATCTCCACCGACCCTGTCGCCGACAGCACCGACGTCTATGCGTTCGTCAGCCCGGATCAGCCGGACACGGTCACGCTGATCGCCAACTACGTCCCGCTGCAGGCGCCAGCAGGCGGCCCCAACTTCTACGAGTTCGGCGACGACGTGCTGTACGAGATCCATGTGGACAACAGCGGAGACGGCCGGGCCGACGTCACGTACCAGTTTCGTTTCCATACTCGGCTAGCTGACTCCGACACTTTCCTCTACAACACCGGCCCGATCCTGTCCCTGGACAGCCCGAACTGGAACCGCAGGCAGTTCTACTCGGTCGCCCGGGTGACCAACGGCGGCACGAGGGTGCTCGGCCACGATCTCGCCTGTCCGCCGTGCAACATTGGCCCGCTATCCACTCCCAGCTATCCCGCGCTCGCCGCCGCCGCCGTCCACGACCTCGGCGGGAGCACACGCGTTTTCGCCGGGCAGCGGGCCGAGGGCTTTTATGTCGACCTGGGCGCGATATTCGATCTGGGCAACCTGCGGCCGTTTGAGGAACTGCACAATCAGTTCGGCATGAATGTGTTCACCACACCGGCGCCCGGTGTGAACGCGACAAACGGCGTGAACGTTCATTCCATCGCGATCCAGGTGCCAATCTCGCGGCTCACCCGGCCGGGGGCGGGCGACGTCGGGGATCGGCGTTCGGTGATCGGCGTGTGGACCACCGCGAGCCGGCAGCGAGTCCGGCTGTGGGACGCCGACGCGGGCGAGAACATCAACAGCGGTCCGTTCCGCCAGGTGTCGCGGCTCGGCAACCCGCTGGTGAACGAGGTGCTGATCCCACTCGGGAAGAAGGACCTGTGGAACTCGCTGCCACCGGCCGAAGACAAGCAGTTCGTGGAGTACGTCGCCAACCCGGAACTCGCCGCGTTGCTCCCCAGCCTCTACCCGGGGGTGTTCCCGAACCTCGCGGCCCTCGTGCAGACCGGCGATCCCCGTGTGGACCTGGAGGCGATCCTGCTCACCGGAATCCCGGCTGGGCTGATCCCCGGCTTCCAGAACAACACCGGCTCGGTCCTTGCCGACATGCTGCGGCTCAACACCGCTGTCCCGCCGAACGCGACGCCGAACATCCTCGGCCTGCTCGGCGGGGACCTGGCCGGGTTCCCGAACGGCCGGCGCGTGTTCGATGACGTGGTCACGGTGGAGCTGCGGGCGATCGCCGGGGTGACGTACCCGCTGGTCAACCACAGCTTCACACCCGACGCCGCCGCCGGTGCCGTCACCGACGGCCTGACGGCGAGCGACGTGAAGTCCGGCTACCTCAGTCACTTCCCCTACCTCGGGGTTCCCTACAGCGGTTTCGACAACCCGTCCTGACGTCGCGGCCGGTCCGCACGGCCCGGCGATGGGACATGTGGAGCACTGCATGACCGAACGAGTTCTCGCCCCTTCCCGGTCCGGCAGCGTCGTGCTCGACGTTGGCGCCGGCACCGGCGCCCTTGTCCTGCACACGCCGCCGGGCATGGACGGACGCGAAATCGAGATCAGCCAGAACGGCCGCGCGGATGCGCCGCGCACGCACTCGCGGGTCCGCCAGCGGTGGACGGCGGGAAGGGTGCGATACGCAGCCGTTTACCCGGCGCTCGCCGCCGGTGAGTACACCGTCTGGGGTGATCCGCTGACGCCTGTCGCCACGGTCACGGTGGACGGCGGGCGCATCGCTTCCTGCCACTGGCCGGCCTGACCATAAGGAGATCACTCACCGACGTGACACCTGCGGCGTGGCGGCGACCCGTTCACCGTCACGGATGGGTCGAATAGGAGCCATGAACACAGGCGACATGCGCACGCCACAGCCAGATCCTGGTCCCAGGGAGGGGAGGGACCAGGATCTGGAGTGGCTGCTTACCCGGGTCGCCCGCGGCGAACAGGCCGCCTTCGAGGCGGTCTACGACCGGCTCGCCGGGCCGGCCTACGGCGTGATCCGCAAGGTGGTCAGGGATCCGGCCCAGTCCGAGGAGGTCACCCAAGAGGTGCTGCTCGAGGTCTGGCGCACCGCGTCACGGTTCGAGGCGGCCAAGGGCAGCGCGATGACGTGGGCGATGACCATCGCTCACCGGCGCGCCATTGACCGGGTGCGTTCGGCCGCGGCCGCGACGCAGCGCGAGCACATGACGGCGCACGTGGCGTTGGCCGACGACGAGGTCGCGGAAACCGTGGAGGCAACCCTCACCCGCGAGCGGGTGCGCCGCTGCCTGGGCTCGCTCACCGAGCTGCAGCGCGAGTCAATCACGCTCGCCTACTACGGCGGATACACATACCGGCAGGTCGCCGGGCTTCTTGGGGTGGCACTCGGCACGATCAAGACCCGGATCCGCGATGGCTTGATCCGGCTGCGTGACTGCGTGGGGGTGAACTGGTGAGACTCTTGCGCCACGACATGCACACGCTCACCGGCGTCTATGCGCTCGACGCGCTCGACAACGCCGAACGGGACCGCTTCGAGCGCCACCTGCGCCGCTGCCAGGGCTGCGCGGGGGAGGTGCGCGGGCTTCGGGAAACCGCGACCATGCTCGCTGTCGCCGTGGCCCGCCAGCCGCCGCCAGCGCTGCGCGACCGGGTGCTTGCTGCCATCGCACGGACGCGCCAGCTCCCCCCGGTAGAGCAGCAGCCACGACCAGAACCCCGGCCGGTCTGGCGCACCCGGCTGGCCGTCGCCATGGCCGCGGTGTGCCTGATAGCGGCATTAGTGCTTGGCGCCACCCAGATCGCGACGCAGCGCCAGCTCGATCGCGCGCAGGCGCGAAACCGCGCGGTCGCCGCCGTGCTCGCCGCGCCGGATGCCCACATCCTGACCAGGGCCACCTCCGCAGGTGGCGCCGTTGCCGTGGTTGTATCGCGGCAGCGGCGCATGTTGGTTGTCACCGCGGCCGGCCTGCCGCCACTGTCGGCCGCAAAGGTCTACGAGCTCTGGCTCATCGGGGCGAAGATCCGCGCCGCGGGCCTGTTGCCGGCGCCCGCGGCCGGCCGGGCTGGGCCTGTGCTCGTAGCCGGGCTCCGCCCGGGCGACCGCGTCGGGCTCACCGTGGAGCCCGCGGGTGGCTCCGCCCAGCCGACCACGACACCCATCGTGGTGGTGCCCTTGCGCGCGTGAACACCTCGCGTGCCCCGCTCCTCCCGTACGCAGAACGCAGCACTCTGCGGGTCATCCCCGGCCGGTTCCGTAACCGATCCGGCGGGTCTCCGCGATGACATCGTCAAGCTCGGCGGTGCTCAGGATCCTCGGCGTTCCGAAGGACCGAGCCAGCCGGTACACCCGGGCGAGCCATTCCAGCAGGAGCGCGCCGTCGTAGGCGTCGGCAAGCGAGGCGCCGTAGCAGATCGCGCCGTGGTTCTGCAGGATCGCGGCGCGACGGTCGTGCAGCGCGGTCACAGCGGCCTGCGCGAGCCCTTGCGATCCGAACCGCCGATAGCGCGCCACCCGGACCGGACCGCCGAGACCTGCGATCGCGTAGTGGATCGCGGGCAGTTCGTCGCATACCGCAGACAGCGCGATCACCTCGGCTGAATGCGTGTGTACGACCGCCCGCGCCCGCGTCGCCGCGTAGATCGCCAGGTGCATCGGCGTCTCCGAGGACACCGCCAGGGGCGCGTCGAGCAGCGCGCCGTCCAGCCCGACCGCGCAGATGTCCGCGGCACGCATGTCGGAGTAGCCAATTCCCGACGGCGTGATGAGCACCGTGTCGCCGAGCCGCATGCTCAAATTGCCCGCGCTGCCGACGGTCAGGTCGTCATCGATCAGGCGGGAACCGTGGCTGACGAGTTGCTCGCGTCCCGCGCGAAGCTCGCCAGGATCAACGCCGCGCACCCCTCAGGATGGTAGAACACGGCCTGTACGTGGGTACGAACGCGGCACTCGCTCAGGGTGGCGCGACCGGCGCGGCGGGGAGCGCGAGTATGGGCGCGTCCGCGGGAAGGCGGCGCAGGCCAGGAACATACGGATCGAGTTCGCCCGGCGCGAACCGGCAGAGCTTGATCGCCCACCACAGGTGGTCGCCCGCGTCTCCGTCGAGCTTGTACCCGTCAGGGACCAGGACCACGTAGCCCTCTCCTGGGACCGCGGCCAGGGTGGCGCGGGCGGTGCCGGTGGCGGCGTCCCAGATCCGGGCGGTGCCGTCGGCGGAGGCGGTGGCCAGCAGGGCGCCGTCCGGGGAGAACGCCACCCCGTACACCTCGCCGGTGTGGCCTCGCAGGATGCGCAGGGTGCGACCGTCAACGACGTCAACGAGTTCGACGGCATTCTGCCGCCCGATGGCCAGCAGAGAGCCGTCCGGGTGAAAGGCGACGCTGGTCGGCATTCCTGGTTGCTGGATGAACGGTTCGGCGGGGTCACGGCCGGCGACCGCTGCGGCACGCAATTCCGTAGACCCCGCCGGCTCATCGAGCCCTTCGGTGCCAAGGATGGCGGCTCGGCGCCACCGGCTGCCCGTGACGACGGCCCCGCGCAGCGACCCGCCGATCAGCCGGGCGCCGGTGAAATCCGCCTCACTCAGGTCGGCCCCGGAAAAGTCGGTGCCCTCCAGGCGCATGCCGCGCAGATCGGCCCGGCGGAGGATGGCGCCGCGCAGGTCGCGTCCGGTCAGGTCCTGGCCGCGTAGGTCGACCCCGGTGAGATTCTGCAGCTCTGGAATGTCGCGCTCGGCGCCTTGCTGTATCCGCGCACGGATCGCCAGCGCGTTCTGCTTGGCGACCTCTGCGGACTCGGTGGCGGCGAGCACGTCGGCCGCCCACCGGCGCGCGGAGCTGTGACCGGCGAGATCACCGAAGAAGTCGACCATGAGCTTGGACATCCGCCGCGTGGTGAGGATCTGCGTGGCGGCCGGGTCGTCGAGGCAGCCCGCCGCGGCGTCCGCGACCAGCCATTCCATGATGGATTGGTGAACGAAGGTGAACGCGCCGTCCTCGGTCCGCACCAGCAGGCTGCCTGATCCGATGGTGTGGCTGGCCTGTTCGGCGTCGTACCCGCGTTCCGCGAGCCGGGTCAGGGTGGCAGACACCTCGGCGGAAAGCTCGGTTAGCCCGATCGTCGCAATGGTGGATGCCCACAGCCGCAGGGCCAGGTTGGTGCAGGCCCGCAGGCGTTCCCTCTCGTCAAGCGACGGCAGGCCGCGGCGGTGACGCTGCCTGTCCGCCTCGCCGACGAGCCAGAAATCGACGATCTCACGGTAGAGTTCGGCCGCGCTGATCCGCCCTTCTTCGCGTTGGATGGCTCGCAGCCGATCCTCGTCCAGGGCCGCGATGAAGGCCAGCATCCGTGGGTTCCTTGACAGGCCGAGAAGGTCCTCGATGTTGGCGAGCAGATCGAACCGTGCGCCGGCCCGGCTGGCGTCGCCGCCGTAGAGGTTGGTCAGGAACTGCCGTACCTGCGGTTCGGAGAAGTCTTCGAGCAGGACGACCCTGCTCGCCGCGAGGTTGGCTATCCGTGTCCCGAGCGCGGTGTGGACCTGGGCGGTGGACAGGAAATGCTGGGTACGGCTGGTGAGCACCACCTTGGCCTGCTCGGTCACCGACTCGAGCAGGATCCGCAGATAGTCGGCCGCGTTGTCGTACCCCACCCGCAGTTCCAGCTCGTCGAAGCCGTCGAAGAGCAGCGCGAGCCGGCCGCTTCGGATCATGTAACGGAGCTTGACCGGGTTGACGTCCTCCACCTCGTGCCTGATCAGGTGCTGCGCGAGCAGCTCGTCCAGGCTCGGCGCCTTCTCCAGACCCCGCAGCTCCACCAGGACAGGAAGCACGCCAGGCAACTCGTCAGGAAGGGCGCGGGCAAGTTGGCGAAGCAGCGAGGTCTTCCCCCGGCCGAAATCACCCAGCACGATGACCAGGCGCGCGCCGTCCGCGCCGAGCCACGTCATGGTCCGGTCAAGGAGGCCCGCGCTGACCTCGCTCTCGTGGTCGCCGTCCAGCAGGCGATAGCGTTGCGGGACGTAAAGCCGAGCCGGATAGATCCGGTCTTTGGCGAGCCGCGCGCTCTGCCGTTCCACCAGCCGCCGCCTCCGTCGGCTCATGGATCACCCCGACCGGCCATTGCTCGCCGCCGCCGCCGGGCAGCGGGTTGGACACGCGCAGGTAGCCGCTCGCTGGCCGCAGGGTGAGCAGCGCGTCAGGGAAGCGCGCCCGGGTGGCTTCAGCCACCCGCTCGAAGAAGTCGTCGCGGACGCTGACCAGTCCGCCGTCGGATGACATGCGGAAGTCGTCGCGGACGCTGGCCAACCCGCCGTCGGATGACGTGCGGTCCTCGGGGCCGACTGACATACGGCGCTCAGCGCTGACGGACATACGGTCCTTGGCCGCGACCGCTCTGGCCGAAGAGCGCTTTTCCTTCATGACAGGTCCGGCCCCGTCGGCCTCGGCCTCCGGTTGCGAGGCGTCGGCCTGCGGCGGGAAGGTGGTCCGCGCGTCCGTCAGCGGATGCCTCTGCCGGTCGCGCCAGTCCGATCCGCTGCGGCTGATCCTGGTGTCGCCGATCCACCGCTTCTGTCCACTGGCGTATTGGCGGGCGTAGCGGGTGAAACCATCCGGACCGATCGTGACAAGCTGGTACTGGTTCGGTACCTCGGTCGGCCGTGCCGCCTCGTTGACCGCGGCGCTGCCCGTCGACAACGCCACCAGGCCCGATCCAAGTCGGCGCAGTTGGCCGTCGTGGGTGTGCCCGTGCAGCAACAGGTTCACCAGATCGGGCTGGCCGAGCAGCCGGTCGAGATCATCGCTGTCGCGAAGGTTCTCCTCATCGAGCGCCGCACCGCGCACAACGTTGTGATGGATGGCCGCGAGGCGAAGCCACCCCCTGGCCCGGTAACCGGCCAGCCGTTCGGCGAACCAGCGCAGTTGCGCCTCACCGACCCACCCGTAGTGGTCGGGCTCGCGGTGACTCTCTGCCATGGTCGAATTCAGCCCGGCAACCACCACGGCCAGGTCGGGCATCTCGAACAGGGTCCACGGCTCGTCGGGGGTGAACGCCGCGCCCTCGACGTCGGCGTAAAAATCGGTGAACGCAGCAGCGAACTGACGCCATTTGGGCCAGTACGGCGCGAGTGGGTCCCGCTCCTCGCTCTCCTGCCCGGCGAAGTAGGCCTCGCAAGCCTTCCTGTTGACGTCATGGTTGCCCGGCACGACCGCGACATGGTGGCGCGGGATCTCCACTGCCTCGCACAGCGCGGCCAGAAATTCAGCGACCCGCTCGAACTCGGTGGGTAGCCCCCACTCGGCCAGATCGCCGGTGACCACCATCAGGTCGGGCCGCAGCCCGTGCTCATTGGCCAGCATGGAAAGGTCGTCGTGCAGTCGGCCGAACAGCGTGTCGTGGGCCTGGTCGGCTTGTGTCAGCCCGTTTCCGCCGAAGATGTGGTTTTTGCCGAACTGCGGATCGGACACGTGAAGCACGGTGAGTTCGGTGATTCGGGGCGAGGTGTAGCCG
>WNFX01000762.1_pt1 | contig 32205 bp, 32 predicted proteins | sample 5400111 | NCBI WGS metagenome assembly WNFX01 (sample SAMN13153363, study PRJNA577476) | soil metagenome | isolation source: 40 cm soil or saprolite under grassland replicate 1 | place: USA:California | collected 2016-06-15 | reverse complement strand
AAAAACGGGGCATGCGTTGGTGCCGATCCAATGCTACTGCCATCGTCGCATTGCGGACGGATGTGCTCAACGACGATTGGATTCTACCTCAGCAGTTGCGTTCCCTTCCCTAATGCAGCCCTGGGTTTTGGTTGGAACCGAACCCGCATGAACCATCCAGCTTACCACACCACATCGTCCCAACCGGCGATGCCCGTTTCCGAGAGCTATCCGCCCCGCAAGCGCGATGCCGATTACATCTTCTATGAACTCACGCGCAGCATCTGCCCACAGTGTCGCCGCATAATCGACGCGCAGATCCTGCTGCGAGACAATAAGGTGTATCTGCGCAAACGCTGTCCCGACCATGGGCAGTTTGAGGCCCTGATCTATGGAGATGCGCAAGCCTACACGGCCAATGCGCGTTTTAATAAACCGGGCACGCTCCCGCTGGCCTATACGACCGAGATTGTGCAGGGCTGCCCCTACGATTGCGGCCTGTGCCCCGATCATCAGCAGCATGCCTGTCTGGGCATCATCGAGGTCAATAGCGCCTGCAACATGGACTGCCCGCTCTGCTTCGCCAATGCAGGCGCTGGCTTTAACCTGACACTGGAAGAGGTCGAGGGCATTCTTGATCACCTGGTCGAGACGGAGGGCAACCCCGAAGTGGTACAATTCTCCGGCGGTGAACCTTCGATCCATCCCCAGATTATCGAGATGATGAAAGCCGCCAAAGCGCGCAACATCCGCTATGTGATGCTCAATACCAACGGCAAACGGATTGCCGATGATGACGCCTTTCTCGCTCAACTCGCCGAAGTCCGTCCCTCCATCTATTTCCAGTTTGATGGCTTTGAGCCAGAAACATACCGTGTGCTGCGCAGCGAGCCAGAGATCCTGGAACAAAAACTGCGCGCGTTGGATCGCCTGGCGGCAATCGGCCTCTCCGTGGTGTTGGTTCCGGCGGTAGCTCGCGAGGTCAATCTGCACGAGGTCGGCAAGATCCTCCACTTCGCCATCGGGCACCCTGCTGTGCGCGGCATCAACTTTCAACCGGCCTTTTACGCCGGGCGACATGGGGAACATGATCCGTTACAACGCCTGACCATCCCGGACGTGCTGGCCGCGCTGGAAGTGCAGACCGAGGGCCTGTTCAAGGTCTCCGATTTTGTACCGGTTCCCTGCTGCTTCCCCACCTGTAATTCGGTGACCTACGCGCTGGTCGATGGGGAAACCGTCCTTCCACTCCCACGCGTGCTCAATGTCGAAGAGTATCTGGATTATGTGACCAATCGCGCGGTTCCTGATCTCTCCGCCGATATTCAGCATGCGCTGGAGCGGCTCTGGTCCTCATCGGCTGTTGCGGGATCAGACACGATGGCACAGCAATTCGCGCTCTCCTGCGCGGCGTGTGGACTGCCCGATGGTCTGGATCTGGGAGCCTTCGCCCAGAAGATTTTTATGGTGATGTTGCAAGATTTTATGGACCCCTGGACCTTCAATCAGAAAAATCTGATGAAGTGTTGCAAAGAGATTTTGCTCCCTGACGGCAAGCAAATTCCGTTTTGTGCCTATAACACGGTTGGGTATCGCGAACAGGCGCGCGCGCAGCTTCAGGAGCGTGAGCGAAAGCGCAACCAGGCCAGGCGTGCTGGTGTCCCTTTTACGCCGGAGCCACTGACCTTCTCCTTTGAATCTGCTCCTTCCGCTCCACCTACGCCACTTCAGGTCAAACGTTCCCAGAAAGGGGCAAACCATTGAACAGGGACAGAGAGATGATCGTTGACAAGGAGCACACAACCGAGATCAAAGCCTGTTGCGCCACGCTTTATCAGAGCGACCTGGCACGCCTCCTTTTAGGAGAAACGTTTCATCCTGGTGGCGAGGCGCTCACGCTTCGCCTGGGCGAATTGCTCCAGCTTGGACCTGAGAGCCGGGTGCTGGATGTCGCCTCTGGTCAGGGAACCAGCGCGTTCGTCCTCGCACGGAGCTTTGGTTGCCAGGTGGTGGGCATCGATTACGGAGCGCTGGCGGTTCAGCAGGCGCAAGAACGGGCGCGAACCCTGAGTCTGGATCACCTGGTCACGTTTCAGACCGGGGATGCCGAGCATCTTCCTTTACCCGCTGCCGCGTTCGACGCCTTGCTGTGCGAATGTGCGTTCTGCACTTTTCCCAACAAAGAGGCTGCCGCCGCCGAATTTCAGCGCGTCCTCAAACTGGGAGGACACATCGGCTTGAGCGATCTGACGCGCAGTGGGGACGTGCCGCCGGATCTGCAAGGACTGCTGGCCTGGATCGCCTGTATCGCCGACGCGCAACCGATCGAGCGCTCTGTCCACTTTCTGACCAACGCTGGCTTTATGCTCGACACGGTAGAAACGCGAGATGAGGCGCTGAGCGCTCTGGTACATGATATTCAAGGAAAACTGCTGGGGGCAGAATTGCTGGTCAAACTCAAACAGGTCGCGCTTCCGCAGGAGATTGATTTCGCACAGGCCAAAGCGCTGGCCAGGGCCGCTGCCGCCGCTATTGACGCGGGCCAATTTGGGTACGCGCTCCTAATCGCGACGAGACTGGCTCTGTGAAGCTTCAAGCCCTCTGGAGGAAACCATTGATGCGTGGACAGAGAACATCGTTGCTCGCTCTTTACCGCACGATCCGCTCCTATGGTCTGGAACGAGATACGTTGCTGCGTTCACTGAAAACAGCTCTCGTGATCGGAACCATTCTCGGGATCATCAATCATGGAGCAGCACTGCTCGCCAGGCAATTGACGGCTGAGCAGCTGGTTCCGCTCCTGATCTCCTATCTCGTTCCCTTTGGCGTTGCCATGTATGGACAAATTCAGGGGAAACGCCAGCGTGACTGGGCATACCAGAAACAGAAAAAGACGGAAAGCTGATGGGTCCAACATGATACAGACGAGAGCCAATAGCTGGGTGGGATCTGCACTCTTTCCGTAAGTATTACAGCTCTTGGGAATAACACACCCACCTGTTTGGGTTGCAATGTTTAACAGATTAGTGGCAACGTCGCAAGAACAAGGAGTTTGTATCTATGGGAGACAACCAGGAAGAGAAGGACTCGCGGGAACCGCTCTCGCTCAAAACCTTTGCCGACAGTCTCTATCACAGCACACGCGCCGACAACTACTTCAAGTTTCTGAAGGACCTGTCTGAAGGTGATCTCGCTGATTTTATGCAGGAACTCCTACAGCATGTCGGTGATGCCATCGACGATCGAGACACGCAAAAGCTGACCAGGTTTGTGCAACAGAAGCAAGCACAGGCATACATCCCCTCCCAAACCGTCTCGGCGATTCGTCCAGACTTTCCAGACGCGCCCTTTGCTCCATTGCAGAAACCGCTGCATCAAGCGACTATCGCTCTCTTTACTTCCGGCGCTCTGTATCGTGACGATCAAGAACCGTACTACCCAGCTTCCATCACGTATGAGCAGGCGGTACAAGACGCACGTAAGGCGTTTGAACGGGTACCCTCAATCCGTCTTATTCCATCTGATACACCAGTAGAGCGTTTGCGTGTTGGACACATTGCCTACGACATCCGCGCCGCTCAGAAAGATATCAATGTGATATTTCCGTTGACGCGCTTTCACGAGTTAGCACAAGAGGGCGTTATTGGTTCACTCGCATCACGTAACTATTCCTATCATGGTCTCACGAATATTCCTCGACTGATCAAGGAAAGCGCACCGCAGTGGGCACAGATGCTCAAGGATGATCATATAGATGCCGTCTTTTTGACCGCTGGCTGACCGATCTGTCATGTGACCGTGAGTCACGTAGCACGCGCCATAGAGGCCATTGGTATCCCCACCGTCACCATCTTTATCGAAGCTTTCCTGCCAGATGCCCAACTCCTCAAGCCTGCTCGTGCCCTGGTGACGAAGAATGTGATAGGGCGCCCTCTTGGTTTACCACATCAACGTGAGCAGCAGAGGGCTGTTATCCGTGCCGCATTGGAGATGCTCACCACGGCTGAGCACGCACCGACGCTGAAGATGTTTTCGTCTTGAAGGGAAGAACGCTAGACATCCCTTATTCACAGACTCCGTTCAATTATGATACAGTTATACTACCTATACACAAAGGAGATCATATGAGCATATTTTCATCAACACATGGGTCTGAACCGGCAGCGGCCCTCGGTTCCATACACGATCAGGACAGGAGCAGGGCACCAATCACCCTTGGTGAGACGAGTATGCTGGTGGTCGCTCTGGTGCGCATTTTTGTTGGCTATCTCTGGTTCCAACAGCTTTTCTGGAAATTGCCGCCAACGTTTGGCGGACTCCATACCTTTGTGGTACGCGAAGTCGGCGGAGCATTCATCCCAGGGTATGGCGCTCTGGTGCAGAACGTATTGCTCCCCAACTTTGGGTTACTGGGAACCTTTACCTTTGCTGCAGAGTTCCTTATCAGTATCAGCCTGCTGTTTGGCCTCTTCAGCCGTGCTGGTGCCATACTGGCAACGATCATGGCGCTGCAATTATATGTTGGTCTCTCGAACACGGAATGGTACTGGACCTACGGCATGTTGGTCTTGCTTGCAGTCGTTCTGCTGCCTCTTCCAACGGGCAGGCGTCTTGGCATCGATCAATGGCTGGCTCCTCGCCTCCAGGTAGCAGTGGAAAGCCATCGCGCAGCACGCTGGCTTTCCAGGTTTGTATAACAGGCAAGAAGGAGAGACCTATGAATCCGGCTATACAACGCGGAGCGACTTCTGGCATCCTTGCAGGCTTTCTTCTCGGTATCCTCTTCTTCGTCGATTATGGACCGGGTAATGCCCTGCTCAAGCCGGCGAGCTGGTTTGGTCTTGCGCAGGTCGGTGGTGCGAAATGGATTGGTTTCCTGCTTCTCATCATCCTGGGTGGACTCTTTGGCCTACTCTTTGGAGTGTTACAACGCAAGAGAACGGTCGAGCTGGGCCGCTCCCTGCTCGTAGGGATGGCGATGGGTCTGGCCTGGTGGGGAATTGTCGCGTTGCTCATCGGCAGCGGGATCTCTCATGTCAAGCTCGATCTGGGGAACTTCTTGTACTCTTTTATCATGCTCTTCCTCTATGGTATGTTACTGGGATCGCTCTTCTTCCAGCGTTCCTCTGTCCATAGAGGATAGTTGCATCTGTTCAACGTACGGATCTAGCTAGCGTGAGAAGCGTTCGACACCAGCATCGATTGGCTACGAATGGGTATGGCGGAGCTTCAAGGGAGGGGAAGGCGGCCCGAACAACGCCTTTGCACGAGTTCTTACCGGTAGTTTGTTGACTAGGGAAATCTCATCAGTTGATGTCAGACGACATCTGGACTCCTCGCCTCGGAGAAAATGCTACACGCTTGCTCTCCGAGTGAGGAGATTCCCGTGTCAACAAAGTAGCGGTAGGAATAGTTGGAGTCTACTTTTTTCAGGAGAGCACATCCATCACGAGTGGCATCGCGCTACGTAAGCTTTTCCCTGGTGATAAAGAGAGGTACCTACTCAATGGCAAGAGATCTGCTGATACGTGCGCTACGAGGGGAACACGTGGCGCACATACCGTGGCTTCCCCATATTGGGACCCACGCGGCGCAATTGCTGGGCGTCAGTGCGGAACGCTATTTGCAAGATGCTGAACTTTTGACCAGGGGAGCGCTTCTCTGCGCGGAGCGTTATCACTGCGATGGCGTCCCTCTGCTCGATGACCCGAGTATGGAAGCCATGGCGCTGGGCTGTGCTGTCCACTGGTCAGAGCAGGAGCCGCCCACCGTCATCTCCTCTCCGCTTGCCATGCTTCCAGCGGAGCAACTCGTGGTACATCTTCCACCCGTGCCCAACGAAACCATGGGACGCTGGCCCATGGTGATTGCCGCAGGAACACAAGCGAAACGTGAGTTAGAGCAACGTGATATCGCCCTGGTAGGGATAGCCGCCGGTCCATGTACGATTGCCTATCAGTTGCGTGGCATGAGGCTTTTTGCTGACCTTTTCCGCCACCCCGAATATGCGGCCCACTTGTTCGCGTATGCTGGACGGGTAAGCGCGATCTCTGCTCAAATCTACGCTGAGATCATTGGCTGTGACATTGTTGCCATCAATGATACCCCGGCTACGATGTTACAGCCAGCCTATTTCCGGCAGTATGTTCTGCCCAATGTGCAGTCAGTGTGGCAGGTGATCCATAGAGCCGGTAAAACTTCCAGCTTCTGGGCTTGAGGGGAGAGTATTCGAGTCATCCGTGAGATGGCAGGAAGTGGCGCACACAGTATTGCTATTGACGAATGTATGTCCCTGGCGTATGTCGGGGAAATTGCTCGGGAATACCACATCGGTTTTCTGGGCAATTTCCATGTGACTGCCGCGCTCTTTGAAGAGACCGAGGAGGCGATGGCAGACGCGCAACGCTGCATAGATGAGGGAGAGCGCTTCCCAGGGTATGTCTTTGGCCTGGGAGGGCCACTGACCCGGCCCATCAACCCTTCCCGACTTGATGCGGCTGTCACAACCCTTCTTACCCAGAGACAACATACCCAATCGTTAGATGACTTGGATGGAGATCAAGATGCAGACACCGATCTGAAAGAGAGCGTAGAGAAGAAAGGTGAGTAAGTATGACAACAACGACCATATCGCATTCCTCCTATCTCGACACCCTTGAAGGAATAATGACAGAAATTATCACTCCTCTGGCTGTTGAGATCGACCAGACAGCCGCGTACCCGAGAGCCGCGCTGGAGGCACTGGGAAAGGCGGGCTTGCTTGGGCTGATCAGCGCGCGGGAGGTTGGCGGATCAGGCGAAGCCCACCGGGCCGCGTCCCTTGTCGTGGAAAAGATCGCGACCTCCTGTGCCTCCACGGCGATGGTGGTATGCATGCATTATGCCGCGACCGCCGTGATCGAGGCCTATGGGCCAGGCGATATCCGTGAGGCAATCGCCGCTGGTCAGCATGTTTCAACACTGGCGTTTTCTGAGCAAGGCTCCCGCAGTCACTTCTGGGCCCCAACGAGCAGCGCCACGCCTGATGGCGACAAGGTCCGGCTCGATGCGCAGAAGAGCTGGATCACCTCAGCCGACCAGGCAGACAGCTACGTGTGGTCGAGTCGTCCAATGGCGATCGAGGGAATGAGTACCATCTGGCTTGTGCCAGCTCACGCGCCTGGGCTACAGGTGACGGCCCCCTTTAATGGGTTAGGGCTGCGTGGCAATGGCTCAAGCCCGGTAAAAGCTGAGGGCGTTGTGGTGCCGAAAGCAGCTCTGCTTGGTGAGGACGGCAAGGGCTTTGATGTGATGATGGGCGTTGTCCTGCCTTATTTCCAGGTGATGAATGCAGCACAGAGCTGTGGCATAATGGAGGCAGCGACAAGCAAAGCAGCCGCTCACGTGAGTGCCACGAGACTTGAACACCTGGGACAATCGATTGCCGACCTGCCAACAGTCCGCGCTTCCCTCGCACGTATGCGTATCAAGACGGACATGGTCCGCGCGCTCATGCTCGATTGTCTCAACGCGCTTGAGCATGGGCGGGAAGACACGATGCTGCGAGTGTTGGAGATCAAAGCGGCTGCAGGTGAGACAGCGACCGAAGTAACTGATCTTGCCATGCGGGTCTGTGGCGGGGCAGCGTTCCGCAAAGAGGTGGGAGTCGAGCGCAACTTCCGCGATGCCCGTGCGGCCACGGTCATGGCACCAACGACCGACGTGCTCTACGATTTCATTGGCAAGGCTGTGTGTGGCATGCCATTGTTCGGCTAAAGAGGAGGCGTTATGAGCAAGGAACCAGTGCTGCTGCTGGGAGCAGTGGCCTACTTTCAAGTATAGGCTTTTTGGGAGGGAACAGAAGGCAAGAATATGAGCGTCTACTATGATGATGAAAACAATTCACAAACACATCATCAAGGAGAACCTCAGTGTCTTGCCAAGATCGACTATCGCAATGGAAGCAGAGGGTGTCAACAGCCTTCGCACATTTGAGTAAAGCGCAAGCGCTCGGTTTGGCGCACTGGAGTGCAGGAATAGCCCTGACCGGCAGTGGTGGGATCAGTCAGATCAGTGCTCTGCTCGCGCAGGTGGGGGAAGAGAAGGAAATTACCGTCTTTCAACGCCTGCGTGAGTGGTATCTGGATGCCCAACACAAAAGCGGGGATCATCGCCGTGAGCTGGATGTCACGAGCTGTTTTGCACCCTTGTTGCACTGGATCGTGCAGTGCTGGGCAGGGACCGAGCAACGGCTCGCGCTCGCGCTGGATGCCACCACCTTAAGTGAGCGCTGGACAGTCCTTTCAGTGAGCGTACTGGTGCGAGGATGCGCCATTCCGGTGGCCTGGAAAGTGCTGCCCGGTCATGCCAAAGGGTCATGGCGCCCCTATTGGGAGAGCTTGCTGGAACACTTGAAGGGGGCAGTGCCCGCCTCATGGCAGGTGCTCGTCCTGGCGGATCGCGGGTTGTATGCCAAGTGGCTCTATGCCGCGATAGTCGCTTGTGGGTGGCATCCGTTCTTGCGCATCAACACAGGGGTCAAGGCACGCGGACAAGGGGAAGAGTCCTTTGACTGGATCAGCCGATGGATTCCCCAGGCTGGGACAAAGTGGAAAGGCGTCGTGGAGTGCTTTGTGCAGAAGAAGAGTCGCCTCAGTTGCACGTTGCTCTTACAGTGGGAAGAGGGCTACGAGCATCGGTGGGCGCTGATCACCGATCTGCCTCCCCAAGAGGCCAATGTGGCCTGGTATGGGTTGCGAGCCTGGATTGAAGCGGGGTTCAAGGATGTGAAACGAGGAGGCTGGGGCTGGCATCACAGTAAAATGCAGGATGCCAGCCGGGTCGAGCGTCTCTGGCTGGCGATGGCGGTGGCCATGGTCTGGACGGTGAGCGTTGGAAGTCAAGCCGATAGCCAATGCTCGTCTGCGTCTTTGGAGCACTTGCCCAAGGCACATGTGGCGCGTCAACGGATGCAGCGACCACTGGTCACACCCTCAGTTCGCCGTTTGAGTTGTTTGCAACGAGGGCGGTTAATGCTCTTAGCTGCCCTGCTCAAAGCTGAGGCACTGCCTCTTGCAGGCATTGTGCCGGAGCCATGGCCTGAGACGCTCACGCCTCCCAAGCAAGCGCCCGATCCTGCGAAGCTTCGACAGCGGGAGAGACGACGGGCCTACAAACGACGGCGAAAGGCGGCTCAACGTCGCAGCGCCGCCGCTTAACTTGGGGAACTCCCAAAAAACCTACACTTGAGAGGCAGTGGCCTACGACCCCAAAGTCGTGACGATCTGGGAGGGCTTCAAGGCCTATTTTGCGCGCCAGGGATTGGAGATGGATTATATCCTGTATTCAAACTATGAGCGCCAGGTGGAAGCACTTATTGATGACCATATTCACGTCGCGTGGAATTCTCCTCTGGCCTGGGTGCGTGCTCGCCGCCTTGCCAGGACGCACGGCAGAGAGGCCCGCGCACTTGTCATGCGCGATACCGATTGCGATCTGACCACCGTCATCGTCGTGCGAGAAAATTCGCCTGTGAAGGCGGTGATGGACCTCAAAGGGCGAGTCGTTGCGGTCGGCGCGGTGGATTCTCCGCAAGCGACGCTCCTGCCACTCGCACTCCTTCATTCGCTGGGACTCAACCCGCGCACCGATCTGACGATTCAGTATCATAATGTACTGGTTGGCAAGCATGGTGACCATATCGGTGGAGAGCACGATGCGGCACAAGCACTGCTCTCCGGTTCCGCCGATGCAGCTTGCCTGCTCGAATATAACTACCATCAATTTCTTCTCGACGGGACGCTACCCTCCGGTACAACCCGCATGTTGACCCGGACGCCTTCGTTTGACCACTGTAATTTTACCATCGTCTCGGCAACGTTGCCTGAAGCGATTGACCGCTTCCAAACGCTGCTTATCGACATGTCGTATGATAACCCGGAGGTTCGGCCTCTGTGTGACCTGGAGGGATTAAAAGCGTGGTATCCAGGCCGGATCGCGGGCTATCAGGCGCTGGAGGAAGCGGTAGCCCTTGCTCGCTTCTATGATCAACAGGGAACCATTACCGCAACCAACTATGACTTTTGAAGAAGGGCCGCAGAGCTGGTTGAGAGGAGGGAGCATGCCTTTAGCCCATACTGACGCACCAGGTGAGGGAGCAGACCTGCTCCATCGCCTCTGGATTTATACGAATTATGACTGCAATCTCTCTTGTAGCTATTGTGTTGCAGAGTCCTTTGTAGGAGCCGAGCGCAACGGAGTCGCGCTTGAGGATGTGTATCGCCTGATCGACGAGGCGGTAGCATTGGGAATGACGGATCTCTTCCTGACAGGCGGGGAGCCTTTCATCCTGCACGAGATCTTCCCGATGCTCCAGTATGGCCTCGAACGGATACATGTCACGGTGCTGAGCAATGGTATTCTGCTCAAAGGCAAGCGCCTGCAACACCTGGAGGCTCTGCCCAACCGCGAGCATCTGACCCTCCAGATTAGCCTGGATGGCGCAGAAGCGGCGACGCATGACTTCTACCGTGGCGTCGGAAGCTGGCAAAAGGCCATTGACGCCATTGTACGTCTCAAAGCTGCCAACTTCCATGTTCGTCTGGGGACCACGGAAACACCTGAAAACAGGGACAACCTTCCTGCGATGTGCCAGCTCCATCGTCGGCTTGGCATTCCCGATGGAGATCATATCGTCCGTCCATTGGTACAGCGTGGCTTCTCCACAAAAGGCATGGCGGTTTCCCTCCCTGCTCTTGAACCAGAAGTCACGGTGGATCGTCATGGTGTCTACTGGCACCCGGTTGTGACCGATGCGGATCTGCTGATTTCTCCCGATCTCTTTCCATTAAGGGACGCCCTTGAGCGTATCAAGGAGATACGCTCTTCTCTGCTTGCCGTCACAGGAGGGGCCGCTAGCCGCTTCAGGTGAGGGTAGGCGACCGACGCTCCGTGTGGGCGTAGAATGGGAGGAGTTCAGATGGCGCTTGACCTGTTTTCACGTGCCATCTCCTGCTTTCGTCTTGCAGCAGGTTTTTTTGCGCCTGTTCTGACACTGATAGGATCATGGCATTGGGCGTAGTCCAGATATACAGGCTGGGCGAACGCACCAACCACTCCCACTCGAACCAGGCATAGCCGTGTCCCGCTCCACTTGGCCTTCTACTGATGGCTGGTCTGGCGTACAGTAACGGGGCATACGATGTTTCCAATGGTATTGCCACCGTGGTAGGAAGTATGGCGCGGCCTGGATCATCACACGACCCAGCGCTGTTTCCTGAGTTTGCTGATGTACCTGGCATTGAACATCTGGTTTCGCTAAAAGAAGCGGTGCTTCGGTTCAAAAAGCGCAAGGCGGTGAGTATACCTGCAAGTATGCTCTCTTGTGTAGTCTCTGCTACAGAGCTTGCCCCTTTGTCGTGGTATGGTAGGAGGGTGTCACGTCTATCCATCATCTGAGCTCCAGCCTGCTCTACAGGCAGGCAAGGCAAAACGAACGGAGCACCTATGGTAAAAGTTGGAATTCTCATTTTAGCAGATAAAGAGACGCACGCGGATATGGGACGAGTTGCAAACGCTCTCGAGGTGGCAAAAGAGTTTCAAGAGGGGGGCGACGAAGTGGCGGTGATCTTTGATGGAGCCGGAACGCGCTGGATCGGTGAACTATCCAAACCTGGTCACCGACTCCATCGGCAATTCAGCGCGGTGCGAGCAAACATTGCGGGAGCGTGCCGCTACTGCGCGGCGGCCTTTGGCGTCAAAGAAGAAATCCTGGAGAGCGGGATTCCGAGGCTCGGGAGAGTACGAGGGACATCCCAGTGTGCGTAACCTGGTGATTGAGGGGCATCAAATCCTGACATTCTAACCGTCTTTTGTCAAGCTGGGAAAGGACCAGGGAGGCGTGTGATAAATTCACCAGGCACCGCATACCATACCAAAAAGGTTGCGTGGTCAATGGTCAATATAATCCTGATGTTGCCTGATCCTGACCCTCACCATTGGCGAAGAACATCAAGGGATACATCGCTTTCTGGAATGGTGTGGAAATCAAGGCAATCTGAGGGAGAGAGAAGGAGGGAAACAATGACGACCTTACCAATTGCTGAGTATGCACTGCTCTCAGACTGTCGCTCGGCTGCGTTGCTCAGCCGTGCAGGTTCCGTTGATTGGCTGTGCTTCCCGCGCTTTGATGGCCCGTCAATCTTTGCTCGCCTGCTGGATGAGCAGGCAGGATACTGGTCCATTCATCCAGTCGGTGCCACAGAGGTGCGTCGTCGCTATCTTGAACGAACGATGGTGCTCGAAACGACCTTCTGCACCCCAACCGGATGTGTTGTGCAGGTCGATGCAATGGCGATTGGGCGAAACGCACGCGGACACGACCTGGGGGTCAACTCGCCTGGAATTTTGCTCCGCTCGGCATCCTGTATAAGCGGGACGGTGGAGATGGAGATCGAATACGCCCCCCGCCTTGAATATGGCCTGATCTTCCCTCTCCTTCGACCAACAACGGGAGGGATACTTGCCCGTGGTGGTGCCAATGTCCTGGTTCTCTCCTCGCCGATCACGCTCTCCATAGAAGGCTCAACAGCACACGCTCGTTTCTCCCTTCGGGCTGGGGAGCAAGCAGGCTTCGCTTTGCAGCACCGGGCAAGTTGGGAAGAAGTTCCATCGGTCTGTCCACCGGCTGCCATTGCCGACGCACTTACCGACACCATCGCCGGATGGCGTACCTGGTCCGACCTGCATCAGCAATACGAAGGGCCGTGGCGGGAACTGGTCCACCAGAGTGGCCGGGTGCTGCAAGCGCTCATGTTCCGTCCCACCGGGGCCATCGTTGCCGCCCCGACGACCTCGCTGCCCGAGTCCATCAGCGGCGAGCGGAACTGGGACTACCGCTACACCTGGATTCGCGATGCCTGCCTGACGCTGGAAGCCCTCTGGGTCGCGGCCTGTCCCGATGAAGCTTCCTGGTTCTTCTCCTGGATGGCTAGGACGGTCGCGACCCAGTTGCGGCGCGGCGTGGATCTCCAAATCATGTTCGGGGTGGGTGGCGAGCATGATCTGAGCGAGCGCACGCTTCCTCACCTGGCGGGATGGCATGCCAGCCGACCGGTGCGCGTCGGCAATGGCGCCTGGAACCAGCGCCAGCTCGATGTCTATGGGGAGTTGCTCAGTGCTGTGTACTTGCTCCGCGAGGAGCTTGGTGAACTTGACGAGGTCACACGTACCTTCCTGGTTGAGGTGGCCGACGCGGCAGAAGCACAGTGGCAGAAGCCCGATCAGGGCATTTGGGAGGTACGGAGCACGCCCAGGCACTTCCTCTACTCAAAGCTCATGTGCTGGGTGGCTCTTGACCGCGCTGTGAAACTCGCCGAGACATTGCAGGCGCAAGACCGGATAGCCAGATGGGAAGCCTCGCGTGAACAGGTCCGCTCCGCTATCCTCACGCAGGGGTGGAGTGAGCAGGCCCAGGCATTCACGCAAGCGTTTGGCTCCGATGACCTGGATGCCTCCGCGCTCATGATGCCCATGGTGGGGTTTCTGCCTGCGACCGACCCGCGCATGCGTGCGACCATCGACGCAATTGCCGAGCGATTGACCGATGAGCATGGGCTGGTTTACCGCTATCGCGCCTCTGATGGGATCGCAGGCGAAGAAGGGACGTTCCTGCTCTGCACGTTCTGGCTCGCCCACGCCCTTGCGCTGGCTGGAGAGGTCAAGCGAGCGAGAGCGACGTTCGAGCAAGCCATTGTTTTTGCCAATGATGTCGGATTGCTGGCCGAGGAGGTCGATCCAACGAGTGGTGAATTGCTGGGCAACTTCCCGCAAGCCTTCAGCCACATTGGCCTCGTGAACGCTGCCTGGGCCATCACGCAAGCAGAGAGACAGGTGCCAATGGACAAGAAAGAGCGTGTTCAGCCTTTCTGAAACCATGCTTCCCACCTCGCGTGCGGAGACGGCACGCCCATGTTTGAGAAGAGGAGAAAGAGCAGACCGATGACGATTCCCTTGTATGCCAGTGATCTCCCGCACCTGACAACTGAGCAGATGATCGAGGTGGATCGAGCGATGATGGAAGATGTTCGCATTGAACTGATCCAGATGATGGAAAACGCCGGGCGCAACCTGGCCCACCTCGCGAGGATACGCTTCCTGGCTGGTCACCCTCAAGGAAAACACGTGGTGGTGCTGGCTGGAACGGGCGGCAACGGCGGAGGGGCACTGGTGTGCGCCCGCCGACTCCATACCTGGGGAGCCCAGATACAGGTGGTGGTGACCCATCCTGCCGAGAACTTTCCGCCAGTTCCTGCGCATCAATTGGAGACGTTACAGCGGATGCGGGTGCCCATAGCTCAGGCCGAAGCAGTCAATCAGGTGGAAAGCCCTGCCTTGATTGTGGATGGCCTGATTGGCTATCACCTGCGGGGCGCTCCACGCGGGACCGTCGCAGACTTGATCCGCTGGGCCAACATGGAGCACGCACCCATTCTCGCTCTTGACGTCCCCTCTGGCGTTGATACGACCACCGGGACCTTCTTTGATCCAGCCATCAAGGCAACGGCGACCATGACCTTAGCTCTGCCCAAGGCAGGGTTGCGTGCTCCAGGGGTAGAGGCGCAGGTGGGGGAACTCTACCTGGCCGACATCAGCGTTCCCCCATCCCTTTATGCCGAGCCTGCCCTGGCACTTCATGTGGGTCCTCTGTTTGCCGAGAGCGAGATTCTGCGTCTGCGCTAAAGAGCTTTCCCTCACATGGACATCTCTGCCGAGGCACTCGCTCAGACACTCCTGCTTTGTGCATGAGAGCGAGGAGGAGCCTGATGTGTTGGTCCGAACACCCGTGTGTAGATGAAGCGCCGCCACAAGCGCGCACAACACGGTGAGAGCGAGCGACGATGCCGTAATGGAGAGCACCACCAGCACCTACGAGCAAGGTCAGCAGCGCGACCGCAAGCGCCGGTGAAAGACCAATCCGCAGGAGGCGTAAGGCGAGAATGCCGGTTGCCGTGACGAGCATCACGCGCACCGGACCAACCGGCAACCAGGTGATGGCCATTACCCCCACGAGCGCGCCGACGACCGGACCCAGGACGCTGTCGCGAAGACTCGTATGCTTACCATAGGGATCGACAAAGAGGGTATAGCCGATGGCGACCAGGGGTGGAAAGAGCAAGAACCGCAGGTGTGTGGCCGCTCCCAGCAGATCAACAACTCCAATGAATGGTGGAAGCAGCAGCGCCCACAGCAGACAAAACCACTGCTGCCTGGCCTCACGCCTGTCGCCATCATGAGCACCTGTTCCCGACGTTGCACTCGTGTTTTTCTCAAGAAAACGTCTCCACCAGAACATCGTGGCTCTCCTTCCTGATGGTCAGGCTACTCCTGTGGTGGGGGAAGGTCAACTTCAATACGGCTCTTGATCTTTCCCTGACTCGTCCAGCGTTGCATCGTGCGGGCAAAATCCCCAAGTGCCTGCGGGCCCGCCACTTCCAGGCCCTGCTGGAACTTCTCCGCATCAACCGTGCGATAGCCCATCCACTCGGCGTAGAATCCGACCAGTCGTTCCCCTAAGCGTCGCCGTTCTCGTATCTCCAGCAGGTACTTCAGGAATGCTGCCAGTGTGGGAGGATCGGTCCAGTCCGAGCGAAAGAGCACGCGTCCGCCGCGTCCGATGACGTAGCTCATATTGGGAAGCGCTCCATACCGAATGTGTCCTGTGCCTACCAGGTCATCCACCAGGATAGGCCGTTGCACCTGCGCCCTTTCCTTGAAGGTCCGCGCATGGGCCAGTTTCTGCTCCATCGTCCGATGCGGGCCATAGTGCTCCCCCGGATGGGCCTCGCGTGTATACACGAAGAGAAAGGCAAACCCCTCCGGCTCGTACTCCCGCGCCATGGGTTCAAGCATTGGCGACGCCAACGCACAATAGGGTCAGGTATGCGACCCAAACTCGATCACTACGTCACGTTCTCTCCAGTAGTCGCTCAGCTCGACCGTCTCGCCGGTGGAGAGCAGGATAGCCGGGAAGTCTGGTGCCCGCGATCCGACCTGCAACAAGGTGCGGAAGCCTGCAAAATCTTCCTGCCCTTCAAAGGTGCTGTAGTTGTAGACCTTACTGTCATGCTGGTCAGTCATAGATGGCTGTCTCCTTTTCGCTGTTCTCTTGGTTCAAACGATGTCCACTTCCGCCTCCGGAAGGAAGTATCGCCGAGGCGGGGATCATCTTGCTCCACGCCCTTACAAGGCATGCCTTTGAGCAGAACGCTCGCAACTCTGCTCGTCTGCCGTGTGTGAGAAGCACGCAGCCTGTGAAGTGCTGCGAGGCGGTCGCAAACTCCTCACGTTTCTTGCGTGACAGAGGATGGACGCTTCGCACAAGGTCACAGCATATAGCTGATGTCCGAGGCACTCGTGGGATAGGCGTAGATCATTGTTTTGAGATCAGGTGCACGCAGCCCTGCACGCATCGCGAGAGCGAAGACATTGATGATCTCCTCGGCATGCGGTCCCAGCACGTGGGCCCCCAATAGACGGTCAGAGCCCACCTCGACGAGTACCTTGGAGCTGGTGTGTGGCAGGGCCACCCGCCGCGACGAGTACCAGCCGGAAGTGTCTTCGCGGTGCGTCCTGAAGCGCAGTCCCTGGGCGAGAGCCGCTCCCTCTTCCAGTCCTACGCGGGCCAGGGGAGGGGTGGTGAAGACGACGCTTGGGATGCCTGTATAGTTGGGGGTGTGGTGGTTGCCTTCCAGGAGATTCCTGGCAACGATCTCCCCTTGCATCCCGGCAACCGGTGTCAGGGGGAATCCCCCGCTAGCAACGGCATCTCCAGCGGCATAGACCGCCGGATTTGTCACGCTTTGCAGGTAGGCATTGACCGAGATGCCATCCTGCTCGCGTGCCACACCCGCCGCATCCAGATGGAGGTCGTCAATCTCTGGCACGCGCCCGGCAGCATGCACGACCAGATCTGCCTCAGTCGTGTACTCCTGTGCTCCTGCCCGTGCATGAACGAGCAGATGGCTGCTTTTCCGCTCGATAGCTGTCACGGTTGTGCCCAGATGGACCTCGACGCCCAGTTCCTGAGTCACCTGCACCAGTTGGGAAACCAGGTCGGGATCGAACTTCGTGAGGGGGCGTACGCCCCGGTGGAGAATCTGCACGTGGACCCCTGCACGCGCTGCGATGTGCGCAAACTCAAAGGCGATGTAGCCGCCACCGACGAAGACGAGACGCTCTGGCACCTCGTCCAGTTCCAGAAACTGTGTGCTAGTGGTGAGCCACTGCTCCCCAGGTATTCCCAAGGGGGCGTGCCGTGCGCCTGTCGCAATCACCACGTGGCGACCAGCGATGGCTTCATCACCCACCTGGATGGTAGTCCGGTCCACGAAGTGGGCGCGCCCATGTCGCGTGATGATTCCGGCCTCGGCAAAGCCATGTTCGGTGTGCTCTGGCACTGAAGCAGTGAACGTCCGCTTGAAGCGGATCATCTCAGGCCAGATGAGGGAGAGACCCGGCGCGGAGATGCCTTTGCCCTGCATGCGCCGACTCCAGTCTACCAGTTCGGCCACGCCGACCAGGACTTTCTTCGGGTCGCAACCACGCAACGCACAGGTTCCCCCAAAGGGGCGGGAATCGACAACGGCCACACTCCAACCAGACGCGCGGCAGGCATACGCCACGTTCTGTGCTGCCGAGCCCGTCCCCAGGACAATGACATCAACAGTCGTCGTCATCATGGTTCCTCCTGGAAACACGTATGATGGTGGTAGAACTCCCCTTTCAGAGAGCAGAGAATCATATGGATAAATTGAGATAGGTAGGTGCCTCGCGGCACTTTCCCCCTCGATGAACCGTGCGTGCGCCTCTCAACGCACACGGCTCTGATAGCTCGTGCTCTTTCTCTGGCTCCAGTTGTTCGCCTTTCGGCTCCTTCTGGTTACGGTTGGTAGAACTTGCTACCATCTACCTTTTCCCAGAGCGTTCACATCCTTTCCAGGTCCTGTGCACTTTGCCACCCGTCTCACGTCAGCCGCCTTTCAGCGTGGGTATTGCCCTATCTACGCAGTTATGTTTTCCTGTTGCCTTTCAGCTCGTAGCTTTCGCTTCTTGAGACATCTTGTCCCCACGAGAGAATTCTGCTTCTTTCACAATCAGCTTACTCGTTTTCGAGACTCTCTTGGGATTACCACGTTCCACATGTGCGAGATCCAACTGGGGAGGATGCCTTCTTTACTGCGGGAGGGTGGTGTCCGCGACTGAGGACTTCCGGGCCTCAGCTCACTTGTCCTCCATCATCATCGTCAAAGCCGTTCCGATGACCTAAAATCACGCAGCCTCATCAAAGGTTCATTTGCATTCATCCTTCCAGTTTTCCTCTGGCCCGGTCGCCTCCTTCGGCTGGAAGCTTCCTTAGACGTTCTCCTTCGCTTTCCACCCCACTGTTACCAATGACGCAGAGAAGGAGCGAGGACAGCCCTGGACACGGGGCTGGAAGTGGTTTCCTTCACTCAGCACATGCGACTTCGTGTCGCACCGGTAAGTTTCTTAGTATACCTTCTTTTTTCCCTGTCTTCCGTAGCCAGGACTACAAAAACAGCAAGCTGAAAGATGCGAGCCAGGTCGTGGGCCAACCTGAGAGAAATGCTCCCTCGATCTCTCTGTCTTTCTGTAGTCCTGGCTACGGAACTTCTCCCGATCTCGTACTAGACTCGAACGTGATAGAATGTGCGTCGATCACAGAGTGGAGTAAGCCAGATCGGCAATAGTACATCACCTTCTCGCTCTCTTGCAGAACGACCATCAGCCTCTCTGCGCTCCATTGTGGATCTGGCATCTGGCTTCGCTGCTCTTTGAAGAGGGATGGAGTCAGATGCCGATCTTGCGCTCAGGACCGTTCTCGTTCGATCTCGACCCCGTTCCAGAACGCCACGTACCCCTTGATCTTTTTCGCAAGCGGGCTAGGATTGGGATAATACCAGGCCGCATCGGGATTACGAGCGCCACCCACTTCGAGATCATAGTAGCTCGCCTGCCCTTTCCAAAAGCAGAGCGTGTGGGTCTGACTGGGCTTGAGATAGTCTTGACGAACCGCATCTGGTGGAAAGTAATAATTTCCTTCGACGACTTGACACTGCTTACTTTCCGCAATTGTGACCCCATTCCAACAGGCTTTCACCACCATTGCAAACTCCTTTCATGTAAAGAATGAGAGGAGACCTGACGATCTTCCTCCATACATTTCATCTGGTGCATCGCCTTCCCTTTGAGCCATGATATGGACCTCTCCCAAAGAGGAACAAGAGAGGGAGTTCATTGACCCGCTTGCAGTCTACCTTCTTTGACGCGTTCGATCTGTGTGCCAGGCTACAGAACTATGCTTGTGCCAAACCACGAGTCTGCTCACGCTCCATCACTTGCACAGGTCGTGCACGAGCCTGCTTCTGCACTGTCTGATCAACACATCAGGAGCGTAGTCCAGGCTACAGAACCGCTCTCTGATGACATCTATACTCTCACTATGAATGATGCCTCTGGCACATTCGCATGGAGTTGTCTTCTTTATTCAGGAGCGGAGCACGCTTTTCCGCTCACCTACAGAAAGCAGGTAAACTGATGAACAACACGACAGTACGACTGCTCATCATTGGTGCTATTGCCGGGATGGTAGCCGGGGCGATGATGGCGATGTATGCCATGCTTGCCTCAGCTACCTTCCTGGGGCAGGGCTTTTTTACCCCGCTCTACGGTATTGCCTCGCCTCTGCTTGGCCCTTCTGCGATGATGCAGTCCATGAAACAGGGGATCTACCTGGCAGCAGGGCCAGCCCTGCTGGGGCTGATCTTCCATATGCTCTGGTCCGCCTTCTATGGCATGCTCTTTGCGTTGCTTGCCTCGTTCCTTCAACTCAAAGGGATGCTGGCACTCGTGGGTGGGCTGGTGTATGGCCTGGTCGTTCTGGCGGTGATGAGCTTTGTGGTCCTGCCGCTGGTGGGAGCCGGGACCATGCCCGCCATGATCGGCTGGCCTTCCTTCGTGGTCGAGCACCTGATCTTTGGCATGGTGCTGGGCCTGTGGCCGCTGCTGCGTCCGGCAGATGTCCCTCGTCTGGCAGCGCGCCCCGCGTAGCAATATCCACTTCACCGATCCAGGCACACAGAGACGGGAGGCACCAGCCTGGATCGATGAAGATTTCTCGCGAAGAAGACCTCTCGCGTGTACAGATAGGAAGGTCTCGTCCCCCGATCCTTCCCTCCTTCAAGGAACAAACCCATGAATCAGCCCACGCCATCGTCACTGCGCCTTGAAATTTATGTCGGTCAGCATTGTTGGAACTGTGAGGAGGCCCTCCAGATTGCCGAGCTGGCGCGCCAGCTCCCAGGAATCGACGTGCAGGTCATCGATCTCGATCAACCAGGCATCGTCCCTCCTCCCCGCATCTTTGCCGTTCCCACCTACGTGGTGGAGGGGAAGGTCGTTTCGCTGGGCAACCCGGCGCGTGAAGCGTTTCTCGACTATCTTCAGCGAGAGAAGAGAGCAGACTTATGAGAAGCTATTATGCAGGAAAGCATGCAAAACAGTATAACCAGACCTGGAAGGCATTTTTGCAAAAAACGCTTGAAGCTGCCTGTGTAGCGATTGATGTGGAAGCACTCCGAGCAGGCACGCAAACTCGCCAGTCTGAGGTCGCCCTCCTGGATGCTGGCTGTGGAACGGGTCTCCTCCTGGAGCGGCTCGCGCAACGGCTTCCTTCCGCTCACCTATATGGAATCGATGCGAGTGAGGACATGCTCAAAGAGGCACGACAACGGCTGCGAGGCTATTCAAACGTTCATCTGGCCTGTCAGTGTTTTTTTGACGAAAAGATACGACGTACCATATAACTAGCATTTTTGTCGGGTCGGCTTTCCTCTCTCGCTTTTTTTCTGTAGAATTGAGGTAATTTCGAGAGATAAAGCGAATGGAAGATAGCAAAAGTTCTTCGAGTATTAACGGAACAAAAAAACACGCGAAGGAAATTGCTCTTTCGTTGAGGGAGGCCTCCTCTCCTCTCTCCCACGACTTGCGCAACGAGATCGATCTTCGATCTGTCGTCGATTTTGAGGCGGGCATCAGGGGAGAGGAGAACAACGACGAGAGGTGCTTGCCCCTTGTCTCAAAGGCATCGAAGAACTGATCTTCCATCCCCGATAGTTCCTGACGATTGACAATCCCCTTTTCATCAGGTAGAATCTTCTCAAAGAAAAACCTTCGGTCGGTTTTTGAAAGGGGAGGAGAATGATGGTACGTACCATCAACGAACAGGAGTATACCCAGCGGCGCAACGCCATTCTCGACGCCACCAGCAAACTCCTATTGAGTCATGGCTATGAGCAGATGACCATTCAGGATATCGTGGAAGATCTCCAGATCTCCAAAGGGGCGTTCTATCACTACTTTGACTCCAAACAGGCGGCCTTCTCCGCGCTGCTGGAACGCATGGGGCAGGAATTGGACCGGCATCTGTTCCCTCTCGTACAGGACTCTGCTCTTCCAGCTCCGGAAAAGCTCCAGCGCTTCTTTGACGCCCTTGCGGGATGGAAACAGAAGCGCCTCTCTGTCCTGCTGGCGGTGACTCGTGTGTGGTACAGCGATGACAACACCCTCGTCCGCAGTCACCTGCGCCGAGAAAGACGCCGACGCCTCACGCCCTTGTTGGCAACGATCATTCGGGAAGGATGTCTGACCGGGATCTTTCAGACAGACTCGCCTCTTGAGATGGCCGAAGTCGTCGTGTCCCTGATCTTAGATCTGGGCGACGCGCTGGCTGAGGTCTTGCTCGAAGTCAGTCCGCGGAGAGAAATGGTGCAGAGGCTCGAACGAACGCTCGATGCGTATACCCAAACCCTTCTCCGTGCGCTTCAGGTTCCCCCTGGTTCGATGACCCTGGTTGACCCCAAACTCCTCAGTCAGTGGCTTCTCGATGTGCAAGAAGGGGCGGAGTGACGAGATTGGAGAGCACAACCACAACAGATTGTGTGATCGGTCTGGACCGGAGCTCGCGTGAACGTGTCAGGCAGATGCCTTGTTCCTTGTGGAAAGGAGATCATCATGGTCGTACTCATCCTCAAAATTTTGTTGGCGCTCTACGCTCTTCAGGGCCTGGTGAAGCCCCTGATGCACTTCATCGTCTCGAAAGAGAGGCGGATGAAGATGGCAGAGGCCATGTACGCGAAGAAAGGAGGTGAAGCCAATGCAACACAACTCACTGACGGTTTGCTCTACCTCTTCTGTCTGATCTTACTCGGACTCTTATTCGCCTCAGGGATTGAATACCTGAGCTTTGCGACCGGCTTTCTGGTGGGTCTGACCGCACTTCAACTCTACTTTCATGCCTTCAATACGCCGTTGGAAAAACAGCCAGCCCCACCGCTGACACCCATCAAAATGATGTCGTATGCGATCAAAGAAATGCCTGCAAAAGCGTGGGTCTCAACCCTATTCATGTCGGCGATCCTGCTCTGGTGTCTGGTGCTGCTGGGGATGCACTTCCTCTGAACCGGGAGGACCGATGCTTCGGCGTACGGTTCCACGGCGCGACAGACGGCGTTGTAGAAAGTCGGGCGTGCCCATCTGCGGATGTCGAGAGCGCGGCAAAAGATGAAAGGGGAAATGGCTGATGGAGAGTCAGGCTCATGCTGCTGTGAGAATCCAGACCTCACCCCAATCGGTTCCGTCTACACCATTGTGGCTTGGGGAAGTCGTGCTGCTCATCGGATATCGACACCGCGCACGAGGTTCTGAGCAAGGGAAGTCGAGCAAGTGCGCTTTGCACGGCGACGTTTTGGCCGTTATGAGATGATCGATTTTCTCGCGGTGCAGATCGCGCTACACCATCAGTGGGGAGCGCACCCTGGAAGCGTTCCACGAGCGCCTCCAGCCCTTTGCGGGTCCGTTCATGGCCGGGGCGGGATCGTGACCAGTTGCCCTTGTTAAAAGTCAATAGTTTTGGCCCTCCCCAATTGCTGGGGAGGGCCAGAATATGATTATCGCTTAACAGCCCTCCCGTTCGGCGCTCTCCCGGTTTTTAGCGGCGTTGACAGAGGCACCCGTTGAAGCCTTGCGCACGCTCGCCGCTCGATGATCTGCTCAGTCTCCCGCTCGCAAACGGGAAGCGAACCGGGGGTCTCATGGATCGAGAAGCGCAATGCGTGGGTCTCTTCAGAGAGAAAAGAGATTCTGTTTTGGAAGTTGCTTGTTCCTAAGAAAATGGGATACACTAAGAGAAAGAAGGAGCGCCGGGAAGTCTGGTCGGCTAGTCCCGGTGTTTTTATGTGTGCAAAAGGAGTCTTCATGCAACACTCGTTCTCTCTTTCTTTGGTGAATCTCCTTGCGGCTGGAGATGACACCCAGCAAAACGTCCAACTCCTGGTCCTCCTGCTGGTTGTCACCCTGGTGGTCGCACTCATTTCGCGGCCCTTGCGTCTGCCCTACACGCTTGTCTTAGTCGTCGTTGGTCTCATCATTGGGGTTTCTCCGCTTCTGCCAGATCTTCGTTTGAATCCCGATGTGGTTCTGTTTCTCTTCCTTCCAGCATTGCTCTTTGAAGGAGCCTGGAGTGTCGATATGAAGCAACTTACGGCAAATTGGCTCGCCGTCTTTTTGCTCGCGGTGCCAGGTCTGCTCCTCTCGGTCCTTGTTGTGGCTGTGCTTCTCCATTGGACCCTGGGGCTTCCCTGGTTGTTGGTTCTGTTGCTAGGAGCCATCATCTCTCCAACCGATCCTATCGCTGTTCTGGCGCTCTTACGCCAGATGGGGCTCTCAGATCGTCTTCGCACTATTGTAGAAGGTGAGAGCCTGTTCAATGATGGAGTAGGAGCAGCCATCTTTGAACTCGTGCTTGGGCTGCTGCTTGTTTCACTTGGAGGGACAGAGGCAACACACGCACCTTCATTTTGGATGATTGCCTTGGAGGTTCTCTGGTTGCTGCTTGGCGGACTGGTGCTGGGCATTGGCGTCGGCATCGCCGTGGCCCGCCTGTTGCGCCTGGTCAATGATCATCTGGTTGAGATGACCGTCACGGTGAGTGTGGCCTATGGGGTCTACCTGTTGGGAGTCATCCTGCACACGTCAGGATTGCTTGCGGTCGTGGGAGCAGGACTCGTCTTGGGAAGCTATGGGCGACGAACAGGGTTCTCAGAGCGAGCGCGTCAATCGTCCCATGATGTCTGGGAGTTTCTCGGCTACGTCGCCAACTCTTTACTCTTCCTCTTCCTGGGTATCCAGATTGGAGAGAGTCATCTCCTTACGGCATTGGCTGGCATTGGCCTGGCACTCGTAGGAGTGGTTTTTGGTCGGGCGGCCATGATCTACATCTTGGTGCCACTGCATGATGCCGTCGCACGAAGAAGAGCTCGAAACACGATGGCACAGGTGTCTTCACTCTTCTCACGCCCAGAACCTCTCCCTCGTCGGTGGCGTCCCATTCTTTTGTTCTCTGGATTGCGAGGAGCGCTCTCCGTGGCGTTGGTGTTGAGCTTACCTCTCACGCTTCCAAATCGTGGACTCTTAGAAGGCATGGTCTATGGAGTGGTGCTGGTGACGCTGCTCGGCCAGGGCATCGGATTGAGAGTGCTCTTGCCCTATTGGAGCAAAGAGGAAAAAGAGCCCTGAACTCACTCAAATGCCCCTACGATACACGGCTTCTCTCTCTTTTACACGGCTTTCAGAATACGACCATGTCCACTCCCCGTCACTCATCATAGACTGAAAACCCATTCTTTTCGATGCCCAACGTACCAGCAATGACTCCTCGAAGCGACAAGAGGTATCTCCGCCGCTTTTCATCATCTCTCATGTATTCATCATAGGCAGAACTGTTCGGTATTCCGACAATGGCTCTGATGAGGATATCTGCCGTCTCATAGGGATAGGCAACGTGAAACACGCCCTCGTCTGTCCCTTGTTGGATGATTTTCGCAAACAGCGGCACCATCTTCTGTGCCATCGTCATCACATATTTCAGTTGAAAGACGTCCGACTGCATAAGTTTCCCAAGCAAAGCGGCATATTCCAGTTTTGTGGTTTGAAACTTCGACTTTTGCTCCATGAATTGTTTGAATTTCTCTAGAGCGCCTAAGCTCAGATCATCGACCGTCGGTTGTAAGAAGGCAACTGCCTCATCAAGCATATTTTCAATACTAGCGGCCAAAACCTCTTCCTTTGACTTAAAGTAATGATAAAACGCGCCTTTAGAGATACCCGAAGCCTTCAAGATGTCATCGACGTTTGTCTGCTCGTACCCTTTTTGCAAAAAGACGTTTTCGGCGATGGTAAGAAGTTCTTTCCTTTTCACGGGATAGTTATCTGCTGGTCTGGCCATCAATACTCTCCTTTCTACGCTGAGACGATATTCTTCAGAAGCATGTACCCCTTGGGTTTATGCGTCACGTACGTGTCCCACATGAAGGCAAACAGACTCAGCGCTGAAATCTTGGGTGCGAGATAATACAGGATGTTGAACGGTTGCGCAAGATATTGCAGGCAGCCGCCGGTGTGCGTCAGAATGAATGGCGTATTCAGCCAGTATTTCTTGTACCTGTCAAGATAGAAGGCCTTTGCGATGAAATACAAGATATCAAGCTGGTTTTCCGAAATCAGCGGGATGCTGCGGCTGTGCCTTGGATGGATGAGCACCGGCTTGTTGACGGACCCGATTTTCTGCATCAACCGCTCGTCAAACAATTCCGTAAGCGGCATGTTGAATAGGTCGAGCGTCAGGCAGACGCCGTCCAGATTCAATTCATTGAGGGCGCGGTCGATTTCAGAGATACTCCATGCAGGCGAGGCGGGGTCGATGGCGCAAAACGCCCCCATCTTCTGCGGGTTGTCGGAGCGTATTTTCGCGACGGTGTCGTTATACGAGCGTAGGGCCGCTTGCCTTTCCTTTCCCTCAAGTGGCCAGACTTCCGGGCAGTCAAATGACAACAAGACTCTCTCATACTTTCCCGATGCAAGCAACGCCAATGCTTCCTCTTCTGAGTGACAGTGATACTGAACCCGCCCGGCATTTCCTCCAAATGGTGGCTTGGTATATGGCGCTTTTGGATCTTTTTGGATGGGTACATAGTCGTGGGAAAACAACCTTTTGGCGTTGCCCATAAAAATATCCTCGATTTGCTGTTCTGTTAAGCCGCATTTACCGTCCAGAGCACTATAGCTTTTTTCAAGGACTGAAACCGCTGTTTTATTTCCCCAGCCGATGTCGCTCCCGAATACCACATGCTGGAGATCTGAAAACTCCAACACATACGGAATTTGATCATCAAAAGCCTTAGATGCGGTGTCCAAAAACACGTGTTGTTTCCACGTCTTCAATTCATCGGGAATGTTGGGGTTCTCCTTCTGGAGCGTGTCTATGAGGGTGGGAAACAGGGGCGCAATGATTCCGCCACCGTGGGAAAAAATCCAGCGAATATTCGGGTAGAGTCTGTGATAGCCGCTGTGAATAAAATCAATGATGGTTTTTGTGGTGTCGTTCTGCCACAAATATAAGGGATTCAGAAACAGGTGGTCAGCTTTGCCCGGTACTTCGTTGGGGTGAACATGGACAATTGCCGATCTCCGGTTCATTTCCTCATAAAACGGCTTGTAAGCCGCATCGCCTAAGTAATGTCCGTTTACATTGGACATCAGCGCAATGCCATCAAGCTTCAACGTATCGAGCGCGTATTCAGCTTCCCGCAAAGCGTTTGGCACATCGGGTAACGTGACCGAGCCGAAACCGCCGAAACGGGTAGGGTACGCCCGAATCATTGCGGCGATGTACTCGTTACACCGGCGGTTGAGGCTCTGGCTATAGTCCACATCCTTGAAGAAAACCCCAGGAGTGGACAGGGACACAAAGGCTTTTTCAATCTGAAAACGGTCCATCATCTTCATGGAGGCTTTCGCGTCCCATGTGGGCCATTGTATTCCTGCCACCGAAATGCCCATCTTTTTCATCTCGTCCACGTAAAAGTCCGGTACGATGTGGTGATGCACATCCCATTTTTTGTATGTTCTTGACTTCATGGTAATCTCCCTGTCAAAGTTAGTAAACCGGCGTCGGTTTACTAACCAATACTAGACGAACACCGTGCATTTGTCAAGTTCGAGATAGTTATGACGGCATGAAAACAGTCAAGAGCCCCCTTGACCGGTGTGGTGGGAGTATTTCCCAACAGGCATGAAAGTCGCGCTTCTGACAGTTGGCGGTACGTACCATATAACCTGTGATATATGGTACCTACGGCAGAAATACAAGAAGCCGGTTGGTTATCAATCGGCTTCACTGGCCGATTTTTCTTTCCCTGTTACTCGACGACTGTCTAAGCAGTTTTCCTAGTTATATGGTACTCAAACACCAGGAGAAGGAAAACATGTCTGACCAGTCACCACGAACGTCCGATGCCGTTGAGGCCTTTGTCGTGAGCCTCCGCCAGCGTTCTGTTCCGATCAATACCATCAAGTCCTATGCCCATGATCTGCGCTTGTTTGTCCAAGTGGTGCCTGCCGATCTGCCTGCGGTGACGGCGGAAACACTTCAGGCATTCCTCGCCAGCTTCAGTCATTTGAGCGCTGCCACGCGCAGGCGACGCTACTGTACCTTACGCGCCTTTTATCACTGGCTCATTCGTCATGGGGTAGTCGAGACCAATCCGATGGAGCGTCTCGATTCCATCGAACAGGTCCAGCGTGAGCCACGCCCACTTCCCCCTGAAACCGTGACCAAGATCCTTGGGGCCATTCCTGCCTCTAACCTGCGTGATCGCACGCTCTTTACGCTCCTCTATGAAACGGGGATTCGGGTCGGAGAGGCGCTCGGTCTGCTTGCGACCGAAGTAGACCTGAGCACCGATGATGAAAAAATTCGCGTGTTTGGCAAGGGGCAGCGGGAGCGAACCGTTATGCTCACTGCAGCCCCTGAAAGCATTCGCTTGCTGCGGCGACACCTCAAACAGAGTCGCATTACCTCTGGCTCCGTCTTTCGTGGCGATCCTCGCTATGGTGGTAGTCCCCTTCCACTGGAGTACAGTGTCGTCCATTATGCCTGGCAAAAATACTGCAAAGCGGCCCAGGTGCAGGCAACGATTCACCAACTCCGCCACAGCCGCGCTAGCCAGCTCCTGCAAGCGGGGGTTCCGGTCACCACAGTACGCAAGCAGTTGGGGCATCGTCATCTTCAAAGCACCTTGCTCTACGCAGAAGTCGATCAAGCCACCATCAAACAGGATTTGCAGCAGTATCAACGACGCAAAGGAAGGCAGAGGTAACTATGGCAAAGGAGCGGAACGGATCCTCGTGGCAGATCAGTGAAGAGGATGCACGTCGTCTCTTCACCTTGACCCCAAATGACCTCTATTTCCTGCGCACGATCCGTGTTGATTCCCAACGACTCTATCGCGCGCTTGTCCTACTATGGGCACGTGTCGAGCGCGTGTTGCTCTCCGAAACTGGAAGCATCCCAGAAACGGTGGTCAACCAGGTGAGTAAGCAACTGGGGCTTGCCCCTTCGGTGCTCTCTCAACTGCGCAATCCTCCTATGATGCGCTCGGCGACCTTTGAGGCCGTTCGCACCCATCTCGATGTACGCGCTTTTCAAGACACGGATGAGGAGCCCTTGCATAGCTACCTGGTCGAGAAAGTGACCCAAACAAGCAACTACGAAGCCCTGTTCTCTGCCACGATGGACTGGTTGGTGCGGGAAGGGATTCTGCGTCCACAGGGCGAAACCACCTTGGAGCGCTTGATTTACCGTGCGCGCAATCAGGCAGAAGACGTGTTGTTTGAACAGATAAGCAGGCAACTCGCCCCAGAAGATCGAGCACGACTAGACGGCCTGCTGGACACCGCGACGGCAACGAGCCTCATTGCGTGGCTTGCCGCTCCCCCTCGCGCAGCATCTGCGGTGGTCATCAAGGAAGAATGTGCTCGTTTAGTCGCGGTTCGGCAGGCTCTTCCTGCTGCCCTGAATTGGCAGAGTATGACCACCAATCGGCTCCGTCAATGGGCCGCCGTCATCCGCAAACACCGGGCGCGCAATATCCGTGACTACCCAGAAGCCAAGCGCTACACCATGCTCTGTGCTTTTTTGGTCATTCGAGCGGAAGAGCTGACCACCATCATTGTGGAGATGTTTGACCAGCTCGTCGGCAAACTTTTCTCAAAAGGGGATGAGCACGTCGCAGCCGCCAAGCTGCAAAAACACCAGGCCCATCAGCAGAGTGCCCGTTTGTTCCGCAAAGTGGCTGAAGTGCTTCTTGATCCAGCGATTACAGAGGAGCAGGTGCGTGAAGAAGTCTTCAAGCGGGTCTCACGCGAGCAAGTGAGCGCGTTGGTGACGTTGTCTGAAGAACTTGACAAAGGAGAAGCCACCACCCTATTTGATCAGCTGGATCGGCGCTACACACATATGCGCGAATTTGCGCCAGTCGTCTTGCGCACCTTACACTTTGATTCCCCACGGACCAACAATGCGGTTCTCCAAGGGCTGAGCACGTTGACCCAGATGAACGAGCAAGGGAAAAAATCGGTTCCCAAGGCGGCTCCCGTCGATTTTGTTCCCCCAAAATGGACAGGAGCAGTGACCAACGATGGGGAAGTCAGCAAGCACACCTGGGAGTTTACCTTATTGCATGAGGCCCGTGCGGCGTTGCGTGCTGGGGATTTGACCGTCGAAGGGAGCCAGCGCTACTCGGCCTGGGACAGCGATCTGTATCAGGCCGACGCCTGGGCCCAGAGACGTGACGCCTGGTATGCGGAGCGAGAGCTTCCCCACGATGGAGAGGTCTTCCTCATGGAGTGGCTCGATCAGCTGCACCGCAAGGCCCACCAGGTCTCCAAGCGGATCGCGCAGAACAAGAATCAGGATGCACGGGTCGAGAAGGAGAAATTGATCCTCACGCCTCTGGAAAAGATCGAGCTTCCACCAGGAGTGCGAGAGGCCCGCACCGACCTCGTCCGCCTGTTTCCTTCTGTAGGCTTGCCTGAGGTATTACTGGATGTGGAGCACTGGGCTCACTACACCAAGGAGTTGACTCATCTGACTGGTCGTCGTGCTTCATCAGCAGAGAGAGAGGCCGCAACCCGTCCAGCGGTCTTTGCCGTGCTGGTCGCCGAGGCCACCAACATTGGCCTTGCAGCCATGGCCAATTCTTCTGGGATCGCGTTGCATGAGCTGGAAGCCGTCTACGACTGGTATTTTCGCGAAGAAACCCTCAGAGCCTCGATTCAGCATCTGATCTCCTACCGTCGGACGTTGCCGCTTACGTCCTCATTTGGAGATGGAACCACCTCCTCTTCCGATGGCATTCGTTTCGGCATGGCTGCCTCTGATCTCCATGCGCGCCACCTTCCCCGGTATTTTGGCATGCGCCGGGGCGTCACCTTGTACAATCATGTAAACAACCGGGGGGATCAGTACTGGATCGATGTCGTGAACTGTTTGCTGCGTGAAGCTACCTACGTGCTTGATGGACTGCTCTATCAAGATGCTCCCGACATCAAGGAGCACTATACGGATACTGGCGGCTATACCGACAGTATTTTTGGGTTATTCACGCTGCTGGGCTTCCGGTTTGCGCCCCGATTACGCGATCTCTCGGACCAGACGCTCTATCGAGCACGAAGAGGTGCCGACTATGGGGTGCTCGCCCCCGCCTTCAAGAAGGATATTCGTGACCGGCTGATTGTTGAGCATTGGGATGACCTCAATCGGGTTGCCGCCTCCCTCAAAGATGGATTGCTTCGCCCTTCCCTGCTGGTCTCTCGCCTCCAGTCGATGCAGCGGCAAAATCCGCTTCAGCAGGCGCTCCAGGAAGTCGGGCGCATCGCCAAGACCTGGCATATATCAGTTACGTGGAATACAGCTCATCAACAGAAGAAAACAGGCCTGTTTTCTTCTGTTGATGAGCTGTATTCCACGTAACTGATAGGAAGATCGTTTTGATGACCCGGCCCAGCTCGTGGAGTCCCTGATACGTCGGGTGCTGGACGTTACTGCGGGTAAACCGTCGCAGTAATGCATCTGCATCCGCCGTTCCAGTCTTGAGAGCAGAAGCGTACTTGACCATCATGTCATATTGTTGGCGAATCGCCTCCCAGTTGATCGCCTTTCCCAACACTTCTTTGAGATGAGGATAGTCGTCCTGCGTCCCCGCCTCTACCAGTGCCAATCGCTGTGAATGGATAGGCTTGAGACGAGGCAGCAGGCGAAATCCGAGTAAATGGCTGAAAGCAAATCCGATTTCGCTTTGTCCGTGAGTATCGACGTAATGTTTCTGGATCTCCGCACTGGTGCAGTGGCGCAGGAGGCCCTCGATCATAGCAGCCACCTCTGAAGAAGAGCAACTTTTGAGCTGGGAGTAGATACACGTTGACTTTTTTTCGACGTGCCAGTAGATCATGATTCCAGGCCCACGATAGCGAATATGCCATTCGGTGAGCAAATTCTGGTTCCATGCCCCAAACTTCTTGGAGTCGGAGGCGCAGGCGGTTGTTCCTTCGCCCCAGATCTCTGCCAGCCTGGCTTCAAAGATCGCGTTAGCGACGTGAGCGATGGCGTTGCGCAGTGGCTCTTTGTGAATGTAGCGGCTGCGTGCATAACGCAGATCCGAGTACGTGGTGCCAGGATCAGCACTGGGCAGGCGTTTGAAACCAGTGTTGGTCCCCAGGCCATAGAGACAGAGGATCAACCGGCGATGCAACACATCACGCGGAAGGCTCTCCCGGCTGGCGACCGAGGTCAGCAAATCAGGAAAGTTGGTGCGCAAAGCCGTTTCCTTGAGGATATCCAGTAAGCTGGTCATGCCCCAGCGGGTGCCAACTTCCTGTTTGAGGCTGATCAGATTGCGAGGTTCTGGTTGGGGAGCCAGTGGTGTAATGCTAATCGGCTTCTTACGCCGAGTGGGCAACAGCCGCACTTTGTCACGAATACGTGGCATGGCCCCATCGAGAGAACGCAGCGCCTTGCGCATGTCCTCTTTGAGTCTTTCAATAAAGGCGTCTGCTTCGGTGGGTTGGTGCAGGGCTTCGTAATAGGTATCCCGCTTCTGGCTAAAGTCTGTCGGCAGGTCATTATCGGGGTTACGATTATGTGGAATATGCCATTTGCTAGTGAACATCTTAACTCCTCAATGTGACTCTTCCTGAGAGGCTACTTTATCTCGCACTGCCTTAGCTTCTGCTTCGAGACGTGTAGCTTCTGCCTTTCGTCGCATTTTTCGGAGC
>WNFX01003093.1_pt1 | contig 32259 bp, 19 predicted proteins | sample 5400111 | NCBI WGS metagenome assembly WNFX01 (sample SAMN13153363, study PRJNA577476) | soil metagenome | isolation source: 40 cm soil or saprolite under grassland replicate 1 | place: USA:California | collected 2016-06-15 | reverse complement strand
CCTCTTGCAATACATGCTGCGTTCGGGCAAAATGTCTCCGAGGCATTCATTTGTTCTGTGTTTGTTTGCATATCCACAGATTACTATGGATGCGTTTTTCTTCAAGCCTCCTTCCACCATCTAATGTGGCTCTACCAATGACCTCCTCATAGACATTAAACAATAGATCTGCTATCTTCGCTTCTGAAAAGCGATCACGCGCCTGGCGCATTCCTTCTTGTGCCATATATTGTTGAAGTTCTGCATCACCCAGGATAGCTAATAATCGCTCTGTATATATATCCGTATCTCGGACATCTACAAGATACCCGCACTTTCCATCATCAACTACGTAAGGGATGCCGGTACCATTGTGTGCTACCATTGGTAGACCAGAGGCCATTGCTTCTATCAGCACCATACCGAAACTTTCGACGAAGGATGGATGAGTTAATACTGTGGCTGTACGATAAGCATCGCGAATAAATTCCGGAGAGTTATCGTGCAGAATCTGAACATGTTCGCTAACCCCTAAATGCGCTGCTAATCGAAAAAAACGTTGACTAAATTGTGGTTCCGCTGGCTGCGATGGTCCAATAATTAAGAACTTGGCTTCAGGAAAACGAGCGACAATAGCAGGCAAGCATCGTAAGGTATATTCCCATCCTTTACGCTCGATGAACTGACCAACACCAAGGATCAGAGGATAACCTGCAACGCCAGCTACATGCAATAAACTTCTCGTGGCAGATTCCTCAGAAGATGAGAATATTTCAGGACGCGCAACATGTGGCACAACACGTAAACGAGCTGCATTCACACCAAGCTTTGTCAACAGTTGCACTGTATAATCCGTAAAGACAATCACACGATCACTCAGATTAAAAATCTGGCGCCCGATAATTTCATCGTACAACTCGCGACGCAGACGTCTAGCAGGATATGATGAGTGAAAATGAGGAGAGAAGACAATGTGATGCTGCTTCAAACGTGTTAGCTGCTTCAAACGTGCTATGAGAATAGCAAGTTCCCTTCTCCCCTCACCGTAACCATGAAAGTGAATGATATCAGCATTAGTGGTAATCAACGCACGAAAAAAAGCTGGCGACCATATCCTCCCCTTGCGTCCATTTGCCGGACAACGCCGGACATGAATGCCATCAATCATTTCTTCCTCAGGTTGATGACTCTCTACCTGAAACGTTAGCACCTCGGCCTCCCAGCCGCGACGCAATGCTTCTTTCAAAGGCCAGTAAAAGTAATACATATCAAAAGGCTTCATCACAGTATTTGGAAAGTTCCAGACAACTTCCAATAGTTTCAAGTAAATACCTCCTAACATGTATATGATACAAAAATTGCTAAAAAGAGCTTTCTAAGGAACACAAATTCTTCTCATCGTGAACCGGTTTCCGAGACGCCCTCGGAAATTTCTCTTCTAAAGAGCTGTTCGTAAGTGCTATCCAATCCTCGCAATGCAGCTTTCGAGTTATACTGTTCAAGCACTACTCGGCGAGCATTCTGAGTGAGGTAATGGGCAAGCTCCTGATCGCGAAGAAGCATAGCACAAGCATGAGCAAACGTTTCTGGAGTATCCGCTATCAGCAGGTGTTCCCCGTCACGTACTGCTAACCCTTCACATCCGATTGTCGTTGAAATGATTGGTATGCCCATTGCCATCGCTTCTAGAATCTTGACTCTTATACCTCCACCCGAAAGAATGGGCACGACTAATGCTACCGCATTAGTCCAGAAAGGTACGATATCCGCAACATAGCCATGCAGATTTACCCCCTTACAATGTCTAGCTAACTTCTGCACCTTTCGCGGTGGTCGTGCACCAACAATATCGTAGGTCAAGTCTGGACACATGGACTGTAACTTTTCATATCCCTTGCGCAACCACCAGATGATACCTTCACTGTTGGGTGGCCAGAACATTGTGCCAACGGTTAACAGTCGGTTCTTTTGAGGATTGCGAGCCATCCAGATAGTTTCCAACTCTTCCACATTAACGGTGATTGGCACGATCTCGATTGGCACAGACTCGCCGGCAACTTCTTGCAGCGCTCGCCTGTCCTGCTCACTCACTGCCAGTACAGTATGAGCACGGCGGCATGCTTCTCCCTCTAATCTGCGCACAAGCTCGACCTCGCGTCTCAAAAGCCAGCGCGTAAGAGGATTGTGTGTCCCCTTACGTAGGCGTTCAACTACCTGCCATACAGCATTATGCTCATCCAGGATAACTTTTCCCGACCAGTCAGGAGGAACAAAACGCATCATATTGAGCTGGTCAACATGCAATATGTCAATATGCTCCTCTTGTAGGAGCCGATTTACCATAACGTGCATAGCTGATCGGTCATCACGATGCAGGAGGAATGAATCACCTGAAACAAGACTCTCAAGTAGAAAGCGCGCATCACCTACTCGTGAACGTCTTATAGGAACGGTGGATATGCGACTACAAAGTTCGCTGAGTTGCTCAGCTTCCTGGTGCTCCTTTAGATTACGCACGAATGTGCAGTAGACTATCTCATGCTCCACCGCTAGATGCCGCATGACTTGTAGCGTCTTGATCTTAGGACCTGCATCTGCCGGGTAGACTACGATTTGGGTCAATATAAGCACACGCATAGCTTCTGCTTCCACTCCTTAGCTCGTTCATCGATACTATTCAGTACAAACTCATAGCCCCTCACCAGGGTTTGCCACCGTCACAGTAGACCGGGCGTTATTGTGGGCTTCCTGTACTGTGGAAGTTGCATGAATACCCAACGCCTTTTGATAGACCTGGCGTGTCGCTCTAGCGCACGCCTCAATTGTAAAGGGCCGTATTTGTGCTCGCCCCAGCGCGGTCAAATGCTCGCGCAACCCGTCATCCGTGAGCACTTGAACAATGGCATCAACTAAAAATAATGGGTGAGAGCAGTCGGCACGCACCACTGCATCACCAGCGATCTCTATGCTAGCCGCTTCATGGCTGGCGACAACAGGCGTGCCACATGCCATCGCCTCCACTATCGGCAAGCCAAATCCTTCATGCCTGGAAGGGCAGACGAGTGCACAAGCTCCAGCATAGAGGGCTCCCAGATCATAATCACTTATCCAATTGACCAGGTGAATACGTTCTTTAAATGGCGATGCATCGATCTGTTGCAAGACTTTCTTGCTGTCATAACCTGCACCACCGGTCAAAACGATATGTAGATCACTGAAGCGCGGCGCCAGCAGATCAAATGCCTCGATGAGCGTTTCGACGTTCTTCCTCGGCATAATACGACCGACGTGCAACAAATATTTCTTCCCATATTGCCGATGCATCGCCTGAATTTCTTCCTCAGGAATCTGTGTATAGCGGAGCGATGAGCGCAAGGCATTGTGAACGATGTGAATGCGCTCTGGCTGTATTTTCCAATCAGTAATCAGTTCGTCGCGCGTTTGTTCAGAAACTGCGATGATATGTTGCGCCCGATGTACACTCTCACGGAGCAAATGTTGCCAATAGAATCTCGCGTAGAGGGAGGTCTGTTCCGGCACTTTCAAGAACCCCAGGTCGTGAACAGTTATCACCAGCGGTCCATGCCAGCCAATAGGGGCAGAGAAGGCCGGTATATGTAATACATCTGGTTGTATACGCCGCAGTATATTTGGCAGCAATAATTGATGCTGGATCAGGATACCGCGCCAGGAAAGCAACTTCACTGTATAGATGCGCACATTCGGTGCAACCGCCAGCTTCTCATACTCCTTCGGACATGCAGTAATGATAATATATTCGTTCTCCTGATCAATTCGTGAGAGTCCCTCCAGCAAGGCACGGGTAGCCAGAAGCATGCCTCCCGCCTCTTTATCTGTAATAAGTAAATCGATTGCTACACGCATGATATATAGTTCCCCCTGCTAGATTTTTGGCATCATAACGGTTGGCCAATCAGCAACATCCCGTACCTGCGGCAACATTGTGGTTGGCCAGGTAGTAATATCCCATACCTGCGGCAAAACCGTAGTTGGCTGATCGCTGACATCCTTTAATGCTCCTTTGTTGCGCCGGCCATGCAGGATGTGTTGCATCAAATGAACATCCTTCAATGACAGCGTACGCGTTATTAGACAACCAATAATTGTCATTATCAATGCCAGCGGTGCAGTTAGCAGAAGTGACGCTTGATGCCACCAGATCAGGAAAAGCAGCATGGGTAAGTTGCCTAAAAATACGCGGAACACCGTACCCATGATAGAAAATACATGGATATGGTGCCTGAGTAACACAGTGAACAGGCTGAACCCGACCAGTTCACTCAGCAGAGATGCTATACCTGCGCCCATAATCTGCCAATGAGGGATCAATGCCAGATTCGCAAGAATATTGACTGCTGAAGAGATGACGGTTACATACATCATCCGGCGCTCCAAATGGGCTGCCATACAGGCACGCACAGCCAACTGGTTGAAGAAAGTGATCGCCATTGCCCACATCAACAACTGCACTGCAATTGTCGCTGCGGCGAAATGCTGACCACCCAGCAATGCAACAATTGCCTTTGCCTCTACGCTTACGAAGATGGCTAGCGGAATGATCGCAAGCGCAAGTATGCGTATTGACTCGTGGTAGACGGTGGCGAATTGCTCACGTCCTTCCCCAAATTTTGCACAGAATAATGGATATAGGCCAAGCGCATATGCCAGTACGATGGATAGTAATGGATCGGTAATACGAGACGCCAGAGCATAGAGACCAACGCTCTGCGCTCCCGCCAGCGCCATAAGGAGAAGAAGATCTGCTTGTGCAGCAATGATCGACATTATGTTGTAACCTATAAGTGGTAAACCCTGAAGAAAAAGTTTATACGCGCGAACGAGATGAAGGTTCACCCGTATGCCAAAGCGTCGCCGAGCCAGCACCACCTGGATCACAAAGAAGGGCACATCGGAATAGATGATCAGGAAGCAGGCCCACAGAAGTGGTAGATGGAAGAACACGATGAAACCCACCAGACCGGCAGTCACGATACGATCTATTGTCATGAGCAGAGAAATCATGGTTATCCGTTGCTCTAGACGAAAGCCTATTTCGAAGGTAGTACGCAGACTGCCAACCGAGAAGCTAAAGAATAGCGAGACGCTCCCGAGTAATAGCAAGTTTCGTAGTTCAGCACTTATCGGCGATATTATGGCTACCAAGACAATAGCACCTACGATCAAAGTGATAACTAGCAAGCGTGTACCTACAGCATAACTGAGGGTTTCGCGCCATTCCGCACGTGGCTTTCGGCTCAACTGGCGGAGTACGAGTGGATCTATACCATTGCCACTGAATAGAACAAGAATGGCGAGGAGTGATAGTATAAAGTTGTATTCCCCGTACTGGGTAGGACCGAGATACCGTGTCAGCAGGGCCGTCATCGGGAAGATAATAGGAACAGGTATAGCCCAGGACAGTAACTGGATAATAACAGAGCGGCCTGTTTTCTGCGTATTCGGCGCTGAATCGCGAGCGGAGGCCTCTACTCCAGTTGACGGCGTAGACTGCTCCTGCGGGGACTCGTCTACTCGCGATTGCCTGGGAAGCGGCCAGGACTGCACGCTCCCAATAGCTGGCAATATGCGCGAGACGGGTACAGTCGCTTTCTGTGCAGAAATACTCCGGCGAATGTGTTCCGCATAACCCAGAGCCAATCCTGCTAGCAGAAAGAGGAAGATCGCTCCTTCCGTCTCATCCAAAGGCACATCGAAGAACCCAATAACTATATTTGCTAGCATAGCTAGTATTGCAGCTAGTAGTATGACCTGCTGCTTGCGTGGAGCAAGGCGATAGGCTCGCCAGCAGAAATATGTAATACTGAGCAGGAGTAATATACCAATAATGAACCAGAAAATACCGCTCTCCATAGCCCATTCGAGATACTGTTCATGTATGCTAACACCTCCGTGCGGATTCAGCTGTGCTCCCTGGCTGACAATGAGCAGAGCGTAATACTTAGGGAACTGCCATAGACCAATACCGATCCAGGGATGTGCGGCAATAAGTTTGATCGCTTCCTGCCACAGGAAAAGTCGGTTAGAAGACGAGGTAGCATCGTGCGTAAAAAGTGGCAGTATCTTTTGGGAAAATGCAGCCACTATTACGCCTGCCAGCACCAATACTCCTACAAGCAATTTGAAACGACGTGTAAGAGTGAACGAGACGATGACCACGATGGTAGCCCCAATGGCAACACTGCGTGTACCAGAACCAATTATTGCCAGAGCCGTTGCAATAGTCATACACGCCCCTACAATCCGATCACGTCGGCGCTCGCTAAGTATCCAACAAGCCAGGGCGACAGCAAAGAGATTAACCAGATACATGCCAAACCCCACCGCTCCACCAAATGGTCCGGGCAATCGTCCATCTGATTGCGCCGGGTCACTAAGCATCAACATAGACGGAAGGTGAATATGTAGCGCCTGTGCCAATGCGATGAGATATAGAGGAATGTTGCTAAGTAGAACAGTAACTAAAAATGACGAGCCGTCTTTGACATACTTTACTAGTAACGCTCCACAGAAGAAAGCCAGAACTATCAATACTATTCCGTACAGCCGTTTGTCTGCCGTATAGGCATTCACGCTCGTTGAGCGTTCCGGCACATGGATGAAGGAGATGAAAGCAATAGCTAGAAACAGCAGAGCCAGCAGGTGTGGTAAACGCAACCGCAACTGTGGACGCCACAGGATAGTGACCAGAAGGCAGAGCCACAGTCCAGCTTCTACTGGCCGTATATTGTGACCAGGTAACGGCAATAACAACGCTGGCAATCCCGCACCCATGAAAGCTATGTACAAAGCCAGGCGCGGTTTCCATATCGCACCGATACACACAGCTACCCCAATAATCAGTCCTACGGCAACAATTGGCGATGGACCAACTGTGCAACCCAGGATAACTAACAGGAGCAATACACCGAATATGATAAATAGTACTCTCTGCCTTCGTGCTGGTACTGGCTGTACAAATTGCCTCGCTATTGTTGTCAATAAATTGTCCTGAACTTCGTAGCTCATTTTGGATTCTCACCATTAAACTGCTCCAGACCATGGTTCCCAGACCTTGAACTGGACAATCCCTGATTGCGCAATAATGCGAATGTGGATGGGGTAATGGCGCCATTGGGATTATGTGCGCCTCCATCCGTAAGCAACTGTCCTGTCGACCCATCTCTTTGACCTGTCTGCGATGACAGCAAAGGCGTTTTGGACCACAAGCTCTGCGTGGCTAACAAGGCGTCTATAGGCTCTTCCGAAGTTGGGCCCCTCGAAGATACAGTCTCCTGATACCGATCATCAATATAGAAGTAGGGTCGATGCCTGGCAGTCTGGCGATTTACTACTACACCAAGCACAGGGGATCCAATTCGCTTGAGAGCCGCTGCCGCCTTACTTACAGTCTCATTTCTTTCTTTCCCTGCATCGACAACCAGTACACTATAGTCAGTAACAGACGCCAGCGCTACAGCGTCAACTCCCTCACTCAGAACAGGTGCATCGAAAATGATGATTTCTACGCCGTTTGACGACATCGTGCCAGTAATGTTCTGGGTTTTTCCTAGCAGCAAGTTCGTCAGCATCCGCAGTTCCTGCAAGCGCTGTACGATCGGAGGATGAGTAGCTGTCGAGCCAGCCGGCAAGAGCCAGAGATTGGGAATGTTCGTACGCCAGAAGCTGAGCTGCGACAATATCGTCCTTCCATCAGAATATTGATGGTTATCGGCCAGGCTATCAGCAAAGCCTCTAGCATTAGGGCAATGGAAGATCTCATGCAGTGATGGTTGACGGAGATTGGCATCAACGAGCAGCACACGCTTCCCAGAGCGAGCCAACGAAATGGCGAGATTGGTAGCGGTCGTAGTAACACCTGCTCCCATACGCAAGCCAGTAACCAACAGCGCATGCTGACCATGACTCAGTGCACTAAGGCTGTTACCTATCACCATTGCTGTAAAGATTTGCTCGATTGCGCCATCGCTTGCCTCAAACGGATCTGCCGTATTTTCAAGCAAGAGCGGACGTTTACTCAACGGCACGCTCCCCAGAGGTTCTAACCGCGCCAATCTGACTACATCCTCCGGAGTCTGAATGGACGAGTCCAACCAGTCGAGCAGCAGTGCAAACACGATCATCAGCAGAAGTCCCAAAGCTGCCGCAATAATGGTATTGAGCAATACATGTGGGCTACTCAATTGATCTGGGGGAATGGCTGTTTGCGCAATGCTCAATGCGTTATTCGCCTGGCTCTCTTGCAATTGGAGCTTTTGTTCACTTGTTAATAAGGTGTTGTAATTTGCTTGATAGGTAACGAGAGTATTGTTTTCACGCGCTATTGCATCAGGCGAGGCCCCAGATTTCTGGAGTGTAACAAGTTGTAACTGGATTTTGTTTATGGCAGCGCTAGTAGTAAGCAGATCTTGAGTGAACTTGGCATCCTGGCTCTTCAGTGGTGCTATCACCTTGTCCACCTGCATCTGGATAAAGACATTCACCACCGTATTCGCGATATCTGCAGCCAACTGAGGATTGTCTGCCTGTGCTCGCACCTCAATAATCTGCGTGCCTGCTTGCGGTGATGCACTCACTGCTGACTGGAGTTGCGTAAGATCGACTCCTGGAACCTTTTGTGCAACTGCCTGTAAAACATCAGTGCTGGTGATCAGCAGTGAATAACCTACTGCAAGAGCTTGTTCGCTAAATACATCATTACCTCCAGAGGACGAATTGGTAGGAACCAATGGCCCATTTACCTGTATTAACGACGTGGCCTGATAGACTGATTTCAGGATAAATTTGCTGATACCAAAGGTGGCACAACTGCAAATAATCATCCCAAGCAATATTAGTCGTAACCCATGTCGCAGGACCCAGGCATAATGTCGTAATTGTTGCATATCTCTGTCCTCTTCTAATAGGCTCCTACACCATGTATTACAGCCGGGATGGTTTTCAGGAGGATAAGGATATCCATCCAGAATGAGTGCTCCATCACATAGATGCAGTCAAGGATAGCCCGTTGTTCATAATCGGTCATCGAGCGGCCACTCACTTGCCAGAGACCAGTCAATCCAGGTTTCACCTTTTGACGCAACTCGATAAGTTCCCCAAAACGATCCACTTCAGTGAGCTGTATAGGCCGTGGTCCGACCAGGCTCACCTCGCCGCGTAACACATTTACCAATTGTGGCAATTCATCAATGCTCGTTCGTCGGAGAATGCGTCCAATGCGCGTAATACGGGGGTCGTTCTCCAGTTTGCCACTTTTCTTCCAGGCCTCTAGTAATTCGGGATGTCGTGCCAAATAGCCATCAGCATCTGTTACCATACTGCGGAACTTGTAAGTGACGAAAAGGCGACCATACCGGCCAAGCCGTACATGTTGATAAAAAATAGGACCTCGGTCTTCCCACAAAACTAACGGCACAATGATGGGCAATAGTAACATCAGTATGGTAAGTCCAACGAGCGCACCACAAATATCTAACCCCCGCTTAGCAATTTGATAGAATCGAGATATCCGAGGCTCTTCAACGCGCCCATCATATCTCTGAATGCTTCCAATCGGCTGAACGAGGCCATCCTCCGTAGAAGGATTCCTCACCAGCTTGCTAAATTTGGATATACCACTCAAACCGTTTTTAGTCTGGGTATCAAGCATAAACCACTCCTAATTATGACTATACCAATCAGATTGCTAACGTTTCTTCATTTGCGTTTGTCTTGTTCATCGCTCGAGCATAAACAGCGTTGAGTTGCCCAAGGATTGCTTCCCACTTATGATAAGTGGCAATATATGCCAACCCACCTTCCACCAGTTTATTCCACAGAGCATGATCATCTAATAAATGCAACACTGCAGCAGCAAATGCTTCAGGCTCATCAGCCACTAACAGGTCGCATCCTGGCGTTACCTGTAAGCCTGCACTCGCGCTCGAGCTAGCCACTACCGGCGTGCCCAGCGCCATTGCTTCAAGCACCTTGTTTTGTATCCCGACCGCATAAGGAAGGGGACTGACCGCGACCTGGGCACACGTAATATAAGGCCGTAAGTCAGGTACGTAACCAGTGACCTTGATCCTTGGATCACGTGCGAGTCGGCGCACCTTTAACGGAGGATTGCTACCTGCTATGATAAGTTGAACTTTCGGTCGCTGTTTCCAGATACGTGGCATAATGCGCTCCACCAGGTTAATAACACCCGCCACATTCGCATGAAAACTCATCTTTCCAGAGAAAATAAGTGTTTCTCGCTGCCGAGGTCCCGTATAACATTGAAAGTACTGTTGGTCGATACCATGGGGAATTACGGCAATCTCTGCAATCGGCTTTCCCTGCACGGCATCCAAACTCTTTCCTTGTTCTAACAAAGCCTGGCGGTCACGTTCTGACGTTACCAGCACGTGCCGGAACCGTCGGATCTGGTTGTATTCATATACACCGATACGCCGCGCCTCATACTGTCCGACAAACCGCATCATAGATGTAGCGCCAAAGTGTGCGCCTTGTTCATACAGCTGGCTAATGCAGTCAACGGCATCCCAGACTACAGGTATGGCAAGGGAGTTGGGTAATGCACCCAGAGCCCGTACAAATTCTATATGGATTAAATCGAAATGCATGGATATGAGCTGTTCGCTAATTGCAGACCGCAAGCCTGGGGCTGCACCAAACGCGACTTGAAGAGGCAATTCAGTACCTAATGCGCACAAACTACGACAGTACTGCTGAAAGCGTTTTTCTTTTACCGTGATAATAGTGATACCCTCACGCTGGAGTGCCCCCATATCAGCCATATCCTTTTCACCCGCGCACAGCGCAAGTACAGTTACAGTATGCTCCCTGGCTAGTTGACTTACGAAGCCATAGGAGCGAATACGGATGCGTGATATGGGATAAGGGGTTACAAAAAGTATACGTGCCATAGCTGTATCTCTCTTGTCCTCTACTCACATTAGTTACAATATCAACAAAACCAACCTCTTGACTCAGAAATGCAAGCACTTCCCTCGCAAGCTTTGAGAGATCTTCAGCACCGAAGCCTGCATAAGTAGGTAGAAACAATGCATACTTAGCCAATCGCATCTGTCTCAAACCATTCATGCCTCAAGCAACCTCACGTCATCGAAAAGATCGCTTTTCATTCCGTCAAATTAGCTTTTGTAACTTTATATACAAATATCTACGTATTACCCAGGTAAAACAGACTATCGAGCCAAATAAATCACTTCTCAAGGAGAACGAGGCAAGATAGAATACTTTCGGGCCTGTCTGTACTCTACCGATTTATTCGCTCTTGTGCAAGCCCTTGGCGCTCTTAGGTAGTTACAAAGTACTACATCTGATGAAATTTTTTTATTATAGTTTAGCACCTATATTTCGGCGGAGATCGAATTACATTGAGGAAGCAGGAATGGGCGTGAGGCGCTGAAATGGTGATCACGCGGCCATATCTGCGATACTATATACTTTACCGATCTCCTATGTCCCCGCTTTTGCTCTCGCTCTCAACAAATCGACGAACTTATATTCACATGTAATAGCTCAAGCGTTGCTATCATCATAGCATTCGCTTCCTCGCATGGTAGTTAAAAAGCGGTGGTGATACTGTTAAAATCTTCATCTTGAAGTTGCGCTTTTACCGCAAAATTATCTTACAAGATTTAAATATTGCTCATCTGATGGAGAAACAATTAATGTATGTTTGCTTGAAAAGTAATCCTTCAGTTTCTTCTTCTTCAATTACGCCCTTACATGACATCGTCCGCCTGGTTTCTTCTTAAAAGAGTGACCGCTAACTTGACCGGCGTTACAGGCGCAACATTCCACAGGCCGAAGAGGCCGCTGGTGCATTGGCCGTTCTGGTCAACCTGGCAAAATGATCCCGCGAGAGAGCCATCTGCCCGTATAGATCCAGTAAAATTGAGCTGCGTGCGGCCACCATCGGTCATGACGGTGAAATAGATGTGTTTCGATGTATCGAGGAAGCCGGCGTAAGGTGCGCTCATAAGCATCGCGTTGAAAGAGCCAGAAATGTGTCCACCGCCTTGCTGCATCTTCGTGAGTGTCATTTGTGAGGGAACATCCGTCTCCAGATCAACAATAGTCCCGTTGTACGACGTAGCCAGCCGGGGATAGGCATTTGGCCTGGACGACGATGTAGCAATCGAGCTCGGGCGAATACTAGGAGAAAGAGTGGGCGGAGGCAAGATGCCGACCGAGCCTACGGCTGGTGGTGTGGTGGGGTGATTCTTCCCGATACCAGTGAATCTCCAGAGGCCCGCTCCAATCCCTACGATCATCACCAACACAAGTAAGGCAGAGAGCAAAATGCGCTTTCGCTGGTGCCTGTGGGGCCTCTCTTGCGGCGTCTGGGGAGATGGTGCAGACGAAACGCCTATCGAGCTAAGCGCTTGAGACAGAGTCGGCTGCTGTACCGACTCTCCCTGTAGAGCCTGCCAGAACTCCCGGACCGTGGCAAAACGCTGCGACATTGGTTCCCGTCGTATAGTGCTCGGGTGCTCCGTAACCAGGCGAACCATAGCGCACCGCGCTGGTCGTTCTATGCGTATCGTACATCTTTGCGATACCAAAGTCTACCAGTATAGCCTCTCCCCCAGCGACGGGCACAATGATATTTGAGGGTTTGATATCCCGGTGAATGATTGGAGGATCCTGTTGATGGAGATACCCAATGGCATCCACGACAGGAGCAAGGATGGCGATGATCACTGGAAACGAAAAGCGCTTCTCGTGTTGAACCTGGCGCAGCATTTCCAGGTTTGGACCTTCTACATAATCCATGAGCATATACAGGCGACTATGCTCATCATCATCGAAGACATGATAGACGCGAGGAAGAGACGGGTGAACGAGGCGCTCAAGCAAGGCGCATTCAAAAACAAAACGCTCAGTGGCCTCTTGATGCGTGGCGATCACCTCTTTGAGCGCGAAAAAACTATCTTCACGCTGACGATCCTGTACTAAATACACAGCGCTAAAACCGCCCGTGCCAATTAAATCAATGACAAGGTAACGGTCGCCTACGATCGCTCCGGGGGGAAGCGTCTCGTGCATCCCGTGCATATTTTTCCATACCCTCTTTTTTCCGTATGCAAATATTTCATTATAAATGGGGAACGGCATCTACGCCTTGATAAATAAAGTCTGCTCGTCATGACTGACCATCTTCAATGCCTCATCTACATTTGCAAATCACTTTCACTAATTTCCTTTAAGAATCAAAGAACAACCTTTGCGTCTCGCCAGGTGCACGACGCGGGAGATAGTATCGAAACCGATGTTTGATTTTCTAGCGTTCTCCCGGCGTTTTTCCAGCGATTCATTGCATCATTTCCACCGAAGTAGAGGATGGTAAGATGGTGGCAACACCGTTGGTAGTCCATCCGGTACGAGCTGTCATTGCACGTACGAAGCCGAAAGCAGCAAGCGATCAATAGATCGCTATGACTTTCGGAACTATGGCTCGCCCATAACCAGACAGATCCATTGTCGTTTACCTCTCCCCTATTTGGAAACGCACAAGCCATTCAAACGTAACACAAATAGTACTCACCCGTATAAACGGCAACTGACCAATCCGCAACGATTACGGATCGATTGCAGAACAGTGACACTCCGCAGGGGCTAAAGCCCCGCAGCTTCTGACACACCTCTGTAGTCGGCATTCTGAGTATCTGGAGCGTAGCTCCTACTCGTTGAACAGCCGTAGTTGGGGAGGTATATCGGAGGGTCGCTCATCCATCCTAAGCGTACCCTCTTGGGCGGTGCCATGCCCGTTGCAGTCTCCATGCCTTGCGAGATCGGTAGATGGCCGGGGTTCGCGTTTGGCGTCTTGGGAGAGAGCAACACCTGTCTCTTTCGAGACCCTCCCTGCACATCGCACAGGAGCATGAGGCTTTTCCTTGAAGGGCGTTTGCGAGCGGGTAATGAGCCGCTGTCCGATCACGAGACTGGCATTGCGATCCGCGTGGCCTTGCATCTGGCATGCTTCACAGAGCACGAGCGAAGCGCCTGGGGTATAGCCCTCCGCTGGCTGGTCTGCATTGTAGCGAACGATCAGGCGGTGGCAGCGGTGGCATTCTCTGGACGTGTTGCGCGGGTTGACCCGGCTGGTGATGATCCCCTGGTTCCACGCCTTGTATTTGGCAAAGTTGAAGATCCTCCCCTTCATCCAGAATTGCCGTTTGCTGTTTCCCCTTCGGCTATACTTCCCCTTTTCGGGCTTGAGATTGCCCAGATGCTCAAACACCAAGATGGTAGCCCCGTGCTCTTGGGCAAACTGGACAATGCGAGCGCTCACCAGATGGGCAACTTGCTCGTCCACGGCGCGGATCTTACGCCACAGGGCGACATTGTCTTGTTCGTCTTCTGCCATGATGCCAGTCTGTGATCGGTTGCGTGCAATGCGTCCCAACTGTTGCTTCCTAAAGCCGGATATCTCTCGGCCATGCCCGAGAAAGCGGGTGGCGAGGATCGTACCTTCAGCAGTTTGGACGGTGCACACGGCCAGATGGGTATCGAGATTAAGATCAACGGCGCAAATCCGGGTTTCTGGATTGGTGATGATTTGCGCGGTGATCGAGGGCGGTGCAGTGAACGACTTCTCCATCGGCGTGTGGAGCCACCACTGTTTCCCTCGACGAACAAGCGTGGGGCTTCCTGCCGCGTAACCATCGGGCAGATCGCGCCCCAACGTGCGAATCTTGATCCAACTCCAGCAGGTTCCGGTCCACACTTTGAGGAGAATGGAAGCGTCAGTGCGCTCTTTCCATTGCCCCGCATAGAAGGGAACGGACTTGTTCCAGGTGCGAGGAGGGACAGGCGGGCGTTCGGTGAATTTCTTCCTCTTCCCTTTCCTGGCATACTTTCCCTCGGCCTTTTCGCGGCGGGTACGCCACTTCTTGAGAGAGGAGGAAAAGGAGCGGGCAGATCCAAGAGCCGCATTGATGGCGGCTCGTCGGAACATCGCGGGGATATCCTGGGCAATCTCCGTGAGTGGCATAACAGGAGTACGGTTCTTGCTCGTCGCATGGGTGAGCGTTTCCAGGGCAGTGAGGGCTTCTTGCGTGGAAAGGTCGAGCACTTTTGCGTGTGCCTGGATGACTTCAAAGTAGAAGGCCACCACACGGTTGAACAGAGCGTGATTGGTCGCAAAGGAGTCGGCATGCTGCGATTGATAGTTCAAGCTCTGTCTGATCGTCGTGGTCGCTTTCGCCATGTGAACCTCCTTTCTTTTCCATGTCTTCTGATCCGATCGCCTGACTGCGTAGCAGTAGCCGCGCATGCGGCGTTGGCGATCGGAATACAGATTTCTCTGAGAAATTATACAGCAAATAGAACACACTTTCAAGAGAGGGATCAAGGGCTAAAGCCCCAATCGCCTTACCACGCTCTGAAGAGGCGTGGCTTGCGGCGGGCTAAAGCCCAGAATGTCAATATGAGTTCCAAAGTGGCGCACCACAACCATTCTAGCTTATTTACCCATTACAAAAACCCTTGACCTGTTCGGATGTATTCTATGGATCGGGCCGCATCGGACGATGCGACGAGCGCATGCGACTTCTCCCTTCCTACGACGCGCGTCTCCATGAAAACAATGCATGCAGCAGCACACCGAGTGACAGGAGAAATACCCCCAGGCAAAAGAGAAGAAGAACGCGAAAGCCCCATAGATAGAAGAAGAAACCTGTTTCAATTGTCAAGATAACAAGTAGTCCGGCGACAATATTGAGCTCCTCTCGTATTTTAGAGCGAGAGGCAAGTGGCACTGCCTGCGCGGGCTCAGTATCTTTTCTCAAGACAACACGCCTAAGAGGGAGAGTTTGAGACAGATCGACCGGTGAGGTACGCGGGATCTGACGCACGCCGTGAGCTGTCAACACTCCCCAGAATTCCTCGACCGTCTTAAATCGGTCAGCAACTCTAATCGACATGGCTCGATGAAGCGCCTCGGCCACGGTCTGGGGAACGGTTGGCATAAGCAGGTTTGCAGGCTTAAGAGGATCGACTCCCACCCTGAAAATTTCTGCGGTCCGGGAGGGTGCGTCGATTGGAACAGATCCGGTCAGCAGCGCGTAGAGAGTTGCTCCCAGGCCATAAATATCAGTTGAGGGATTGGTACCCGTCCTGTATTGTTCGAGTGCAGCGTAGCCGGGCGAACGGCGATCTAGCATGGTCGTTGCCGTCCCCGGCACATATTCTTTCGCCGAACCGAAATCGGCCAACATCGCTTCACCCCGTCCCACCGGCACGATGATATTTGCGGGTTTGATATCTCGATGCACAATAGGCGGATCTTGCGTGTGCAAGTACTTCAGCGCATCCACAATAGGAGCCATTAAGACCAGGACAAGGGGCAAAGAAAAACACCTTTCCGGTTGCTCTCCGCGTAAAACCTCCAGGTTCTGTCCCCCGACATAGTCCATGAGCAAATATACTCTCTTGAGTTTGTCATTTTCGAACACGTCATGCACTCGAGGCAACGCCTTATGCTTCAGTCGCTTGAGGACCTCACCTTCGAATGCAAAGCGCTCGCGATCGTCTTTATTCGGATTAATCACCTCTTTAAGAGCAAACAAGTTGTGCCCTTTATCCCGCTCCTTTACCAGATAGACTGCTCCAAATTCCCCTTTCCCCAGGACACCCCCTATCACATACCGATTTCCCTGGGAATCCGCCACGGTAACTCCTTTAGGTAAAATAAGCTGCTCTTGCTGCATTCCGAACCTCTTTAACAAGATCGCAGTAAGTGGAAACTGAGGATGAAGTGCTACAAAGCCAATGAAGCGGCTTTAAGCCAGTATTGATCATACTGATGGCACCTTTCTATGCCCGCACATCCAGTATTTACATTATCTCCCCTTCTGCATCTCAAAAACCAATTAACTCTACAATAGATTAAAGCTCTATTAATGCTACGGAGTACAGTTCTATAGAGAAAAATCCCGTTCGCTCTATGCTAGAACATCTTCCATCAAAAATGCAAGCAGTAGTACTTTAGTCCAGGCCAGCATCGATTCTTCGGTTTAAATCTTAACCACTTCGATTCTGTTGTAAAAAGGTGTAAATGCAAACTTTATACGGCTCCAAATCCGCCTCGGGGTGCAACTGTCGGAGCATCATCACCGTTTCCTGCTCTTTGTGTGCCAGGTTCCTGTCATTGGGTTGACGGTACCCGAAATTCGACGGTTGCTCAACCGCGTCGTGTGGTCACAAGAACGCGCGCCTTCGCACGCCTTGCGATGGTCAGCGAACCTCCGCTACAAACAGGGCTTAGCCAAACAGAGCCACTATCGAAAACGGGGTGCGCTGCCTCATCCTTTTCAACAACTACGGTTGCAGTACTTAGTGTGCGGCGATGTAGATGGCACCCCAGTCATTCGGTGAAGTCAGCCCCCGCGGGTTGAACACCACACCCTTCACGTATGGCTTGAGCAGGACGTTGAGCGTTACCTGCTCCATTGGCATCCAGGCGACGTCATTGACTAACTGCTGCTCCGCCTGATTGTAGGCCAGCAGGCGAGAAGTCTGGTCAGGGTTGACATCGGCAGCTTCCAGTTGCTGCTGCACGGCTTGCTGCTGGGCTGCATCGGAACTAGAGTTTTGCCCATAGTTCATCAGGTTGTTGGGTACGCCCCTATCGAACTGGAGGGTCGTCCAGTCCTGGGGATCAGGATAGTCCGCGTTCCAGGCGATCCCCCAGAACTGCAAGCCATGGGGATTGTTGAGCGTAGCCTCGATCTCCGTGAGCAACTTGTTGAAGTCAATGGGATCAGCTTTGACACTCACGCCCAGAACGCTTTGCCACATCTGGATAATCGCGGCGACTTCGTGGTCGGCGTTTGGTCCACCGATTGCGTAGGTCAGTTTGATGGGTGGCATCTGCGAAACGCTGGACCACCCTTCTTCCTGCAAGCCCTGCTTGAACAATGCCTGGGCTTTGGTCGGGTTGCCGGAAGTACTCTGCGTCCCATCGGGGCCTGTCAGATTCGGGTTATAGCCCGGCATGCCCTGGGGCACGATGTGGTTCGTGGCAATCAATGAATCCTTCCACACCGTATGCACTATCAGGCTCTTATTGATGGCCAGTGCGAATGCCTGGCGAATATGAATGTTGTCAAACGGCTTCTCCAGGTAGTTCATCGTGTAGTAGTTGATATACAACTTGGGTACCTGGTGGAACTCTCCGGTGCGTGTTTTGGCCTGTTGAAAGTGGGCCGAGGGGATGCTATAAAAGCCAGTCGTATCGACCTGACCAACTTGATAGGCCTTGTAGACGGTCTCCAGGTCCTTATAGAAGGGGAAGATAACCTTCGTCAATTGCGACTTGGGGCCGTAGTAGTTGGGATTAGGTACGAAGACGATTTGTTTGTTGTGGGTATACTCAGCTACTTTGAAGGGACCATCGCCGCCGCCCTCAGTCAGGTAGTCGGCGAAGTTCTTGCCGTACTTGTCAATCAGGCTCTTCTCGATCACATAGGAGCACGAGTACGTCAGAGCGTCGAGGAAGTAAGCCGCTTTCTTGTTCGCCTTGATGATGATGGTGTTCGGATCGGGCGTCAGAAGGCTGTCGTTAATGATCGTTTTGATCTTGCCAGCGACCAGCTTATCAGAGTCTTTGACGAGCGTTAAATAGATCGGAGCTACAGTGGAGTATTCGGCGGGCTGCAAGGCGCGGTCAATACTGTAAGCGACGTCTGCTGAGGTCAGGGATGTGCCATCGCTAAACTTCAAGTTGGGACGTAAGTGGAATGTCCAGGTCTGCCTGTCGGGAGCCAGGTCCCAGGATGATGCAAGTTGCGGTCGCACGACCATCTGGTCGTCCAACTGCACCAGGCCAGTGAAGACCATGTCAATTGCAGCGTTAGAGTTAAGGTCCATTGAAAGGCCTGGATCGAACGTTGCAATGTCCGGGACAGCATCCTCAGGGAAGACATACACCTGCTTATCCGCGGGAGCTTTTTGTCCCGTGACCGGGGCATTGCTGCCACAGGCCGCCAGGAGGATGACCATCAGGCATAAAAGGGTTGATAGAAACCCGGTAGTGAATTTCTTGCGAGATCGCATTCTTGACTTCTCCTTGTTGTGGATGAACCACCGGAAGATCGTGGTATGATCGACCGAGAGTCCGCGCTCGGCCATCATTTCCTCCAGATCTCGATGGCTGAGCGAATAGCGCAAGTACCAACGAACGCACAGCAAAACGATCTCGGCTTCGAAATGACGCCATTTAAACGGACTCCGGTTCTTCATCAAGGGAACTCCTCTGCAGTTAGAATAGAGCAGAGTTTACTGCTCTGTCAACTTTTGTTTGCAACATTGGTTTGTGATGTAAAGGGGCATTCCTGCTAGCTTTGAAGATATATCCTAAATGTTGCAAATTTCTGTTGACAGAGCAGTATTACCAGAGCACCGGCATTTTTGTAACACAGCCCGCAGCCGCGGTACTACCCCTCCTCCTTCTCCTTTCTCTTGCACTCCTGCACACACCTGAGCATACTTACACCGAATTCGGATTGCAAAGGAAGAGGACCATTGCCAGTCAGCATCGTCTCTTGCCCCTTAGCGGTCGTGATGGCCCACTGCACGTGACTTGCCCACAAGCGCGAGGGCGAGTGCATGTTGCTGGACTCCATCTTCTCTAGAACACGAGCCGCCAGGGCACTAATAATGGGGGTAGCAAATGAAGTTCCCGGCCAGTAGGCCCAGGCACTTTTATTGGGAGCCTCATAGTTGGCTTGAGGATCATTAGCTGAGAGTGCTGGATAGGTCGGCGAACTGAAAACTCCTCGCAGCGCGTCAACATGAGTAGCCGTAGTCATGGAGCCTGCGTGAGATTCAGGCAGCGGGAGCCCTCCACCATAAGTTGCAATGCCGTTATGATGTGGTGGTAACGATGGGTAATCGCTGTATAGAGCTGCGTTGCCATTTTTGTCTACAGCGCCAACTGCAATGACCTCTGGAAACGCGGCAGGATAGCGAGGGGGTAGACGCATTGGCATATCCGGGCTGTTTGAGTCATTGCCAGCCCCCGCCACGATCACTGCTCCCTGCGCAGTCAGGCTCTGGATAGCTAGATGGAGCGGAGTGCGTAACAGTTCGATATTGCGCATCATCGGTCCAAGATCTCCCGCCTGGAAGGAGCCATCTGCACTAAACCATACTTGAGGCAGTTCGTCTTGTGGAGGCGAATACACGATCGGCAGGGTAATCACAACGGGATGGTTATGGAGATCTGTGGCCATCCGCTTCTGTATCTTCTCAAGTCCATTGATCAGCATATGCACATCGCCCATCCCAAAGTCATTGACCGTGCGCATCCATTCGATCTTTGCCCCAGCAGCAAGGTCGCGCAGGATGCCAATCACGAACAAGCCATGATCCGGCATCGGGAAGCCAGCCGCCCGTCCGTAGATATCTCGACCCGTTACTAATTGATCATCAGCATTCTCCCATAGCTTCTCAGGTAGGATCTGGTTGTGGAAGCTGATAGTGCCTCGCTCGATCTGTGCAACGATATCTTGTAGCAGCAGGTTGTTACCGGCAACATCTTCTGCAGCAGCTTTTTCGATCTGTTCGCGCATGGGCATGCTATCCAGCACAAATATGGTCACCCCATTACCATGCAGGGATCGCATAGTGGCGGAGAGGTCGGGCAATTCAATTGTCCAGCACCTGGGCGAGGCACAGGCGTCCCCATTTTGTACCGGAACTGGCGGAGATGAACAGCCATGACCGAAGCAAGTGGCACCACCGATCCAGTTCGGCATGGCTGCAACAATAGGAATTTTCCCCTCATTTCTCAGCTTTTCCACGCTGTAATTGATGATATTGGCAATCTGGCGTGCATTCGACTCGCCTCCACCATGCATACCAGCACTCCCAAGCATCGAAGTCATACCTTGTACGGGGTGATGCATCTCATGAGTTTTGACATGGAAGAAGCCAACCACCAGGGTACCTCGGTCAGTTGGTGAGGAGAACAGATACTTACCATACAGGCTGTTCAGGCCTCTATCCTCGTATTGTTCATCCATCTCCTTTGGAGCATGAGGAACATCTTTCTTGGTGAAGGGGAGCAACTCGAAGCCACGCACCTTGAGAAATTCATTGAGGTCGTCTAACCTTAGGGACGCGATGATGTCTTTGCTATCTCCAGCTACCGAGGATTCCTTCTCAGAGTGAAATGCAATGGCTATCTGGTCTTCAATCCAGTACATCACCATGTCTTGCCACCAGGGCACTTGCAAATGCAAATTCGTTCGTTCCTCGTTCATTGTTTACCTCCTCGCCTCTCTACTGGCATATCCATAGAAGGCGCATAGTGATCACACTCATTCCCTGCCTATGAAACGCTGAACATACACTTTTTTGGAGGTCATTTTCGCTCAACAGATGCCAAAACTCTCGCTTTTGCATACTGTAAGGGACCGATATCGCCAACGAGACGAAAAGCTGCCCAGAAATAGGGATGGGTATAGCTTGACGGAGTTCGATGCAAGAGGCTACATTGAGCAGCACGCAAAGCCTGCACCCTGGTATCTCCATTCAGAAGGTTCTGGTAAAAAAGCTGCATCAATTCATTGGTAGCGTTATCTTCTACCGGCCAGAGGCTCATCACCAGGGAAGGGACTCCAGCCGCCAGGAACGCCCGCCCCAAGCCTAGCTGTTCGTCACCTCCACCACTGAGCCCCAATCCAGTTTCACAACCACTCAAAGTGACGAGTTCGCATCCTTCCAGGTTCAGCCCGAAGGCGTCAAGAGCGCTGAGTTGCCCGTCCGCCAGGTGCATGGAGGAGAAATTGGGAGCATCCAGCCGACTCTTGCCATGGGTTGCTAAGTGAATAATTGGGCTACCAGGGGCTTGCTCGACCAGCCGAGCAATGGTGGCATTACCTTCAAGATAGCACTGTCCGCCCAGCATTGTCGTCAGTGTCCTCGCTTCGTCAAGCGCATGCAGCAAGTGTCCATTTTGCGAGTAACCAAAGATCAATGGTGGCTTGGTAACAGCATGTGTATCCATAGGAAGAACCTTTTTTTCGTGCCTACGCTTACTAAGATGCATAAGTATACTGCTTGCCGGAAGGTAATTGATCTGGAAGTCTTCGATGAGGAAGTGTGTGCCATCATATAAGGCGTGAAATGGGAGGTTATGTAACAGCCCAAAGGGAACGATCGTTAGATATCCAGATGAGGACGGCAACAGAGTTGCCACAGGAGCTATCAATAGATCATAGAGTTTGTTGAGCAGAAGTCGAATGGGTTGCTGTGGGGGCTGCTGTGGGTTGGGCCAGCCACCTGGCTGAAGATGCGCCTGGAGTAAAAGAAACAGGCGCTCCAATTGTGCCGTCCCATCAGGATTCTCAAGGGCTACCAGACGTTCGGTTGTGGCCACAAAGATGATGAGCCTGCCCTTATACAGAAAATATGCAAGCAGCAGTTGATTGGGCAAAAGATGCTGACGCAGTTGCACAACGTCTACACGTTTCGTCTTGCGCGTTTCGCGTTTCTTCGCATGAGTTGTGAGAAGTGTACCTGCCTGGTGGAGATGCAAACGTTCAAACAACTCGTTGAGTTTTGCTTCGCACCGTTTGAGTTCGGCTTCGATAACTTCTCGATCAACAGCAAGAGAAACCGAGGTGTCAATAGTAGCAAGTTGGGCACTGTACTTACGATATTCTTGCTGCCAGAACCCAAGGGCAGCTTGCATTTGTAACACAGCGGCACTATGCACTTGCGACACTGATTGAGAAGTGAAATCTCCCTGTCTTCCTCTTTTGTCCTGTAACACACTCGATTTGTCAAGGAACTGACGCAAGGACATAGAGCGTAATCGCTCGAGATAGTTGAAAGCATGCTCAACCTGAGACTGCTGGAGACAAAGGGTTATCATATCCCCATAGACGGCCTTGGTGGTGTGCAGGAAGGAAGGAGACAAGTCATACGCAAGATCATCCAGAATGCGCTCTATCTGAGCAATAGCAGCACAGTAATGCCTGGAAGCCTTGCTGGGGTTTCTCTGGAGGACTGCAAGTTGCCCCAGAAGATAGTGACCCTTATAAACCTGTTCTTGCAAGTTGTGTTGCCGCCCCTGAGACGTTATCTGTTGGCACAACAAGGTAGCCTCTTGTAGGAGGAGAGATTGCTGCTCCTGGTATACCTCAGCCTGTTGCGCACTTTTGATGAGAGCGTCGGCTATTACCAGACCAGCCCGAGCAGAGCGCGACACCAAACCCTTTGTCTCGAAATATTGCTTGACAATGCGAGCTTGCCTGTATGCTGCATCAACAAAACCTCTCTCGAGAAGGAGTTCGGCCCGCTGAAGTCTGGTATCGTGGGCATAGTGGTCGAACCCTCCCTGGTCAAAAAGCGGCTGGGCTTCATTAAGGGCGGACAACGCCTCCTCTACTTTACCAGCGGCAACGAGTGCCGTTGCATATTCACATAGTGCCTCACCTGTATTGAGTGATGCACCATGTTGTCGATATAGATTAACTGCCTCAACTGCTAACTGGCAAGCCTCTTGTGCCCTATTAAGCTTCACCAGGCAATCGGTCATGCGAAACCTGAGTTCTGCCTCTAACAGAGGATCATCGATATGGTTCTGTATCAGACCATCACGAGCCTGATAGTAACGCTCTAATGCCGAGCCATAGTAGCCCTGAGCATAATCAATGTCAGCCAGGTGAATTCCTATCTTGACAACCGCACTCGTCTGCCCCGAGGCAGCAAAGCTTGTCTGTGCCTGTTGCAGAAGGCGATACGCCTGTTCAAACTTGCCAAGCAAGGACAGATTGATGGCTTGATTGGCTTCTGCCCGGGCTATCGATAGCTTGATACTGCTCTCACTTGGGCTGGTGAGGGTGGGATAGATAGCCAGCACTCTTTCGTACAGATCGAGGGCGTCCTGGTATCGCCCTAACCGTGTATGGACCATTGCCGTATTATGATCGATGATACAAGCCCAGTAGTGTTTACCCTGGCTCAGAAACATCTGGCGAGCACGAGTAGCCTCTTGTAACGCCTCTTCAGCGCGGCCAATCCAGGTACTAGCAAGAATCCAACTGATACGAGTATGGGCCCAGTTTACTTCGTCTCCCAGGTGGAGAAACTCCTCGCCAGCAGCATCCAAACACTCCAAAGATGCCTGATAATGCCCTATGAAACGTAAAGCGTCCCCTTTAGCCTTAAGGCCGAGGGCATGGGACAGAGCATGGTGGAGATACTCGCCGAAGAAGATCAGCAGCTCAGAGATTTTGAGCGAGACAAAAGGAGCTGTATACAGTTGACGCAATGCTTCGTCTGCAATCAGGACGCCACTAGCAGCATGATCCGCTAGCTCCGCGACACGTGCCTGAATGTAGGTTTTCCCTTCTTCTACAGGAAGGTCACGCAGTTGTTGTAAAAATAGCTCATTGTCCATCTGCGATAGTTAGTCCCCCAGTTACCAACTCCGGTTGCGCGGGTGTTGGAAAAATAGTTTGTTAGCCAGGTTGGATATTCAATCCTTCGATGACTAGTTCACGCTCAGGCAAGTGTACAATCATGACGTATTCACCAACGGGTACAGCGCTAAATACGGTGGTGCCAGAGTCGTCTACGTGCTCGCTCAGCAGTGGTTTTTCGGAGCGGTTGGCGTCTTTGCCCCCTGCTGCCGGGTAGAGTTCTGTTGTCACTCCTTGAAAAGCTTCGATGCTCTCTGTGGGATCAGTGATGATGCCGAGCAACATGTATTCTCCAGTGCTGGCGCGCGAGAGGTGCAGCGACAAGTCGATGGAATCGGATCGGTACTGGCGCGGCCAGGCCCTCTCAGCTACGTCGCCGCGCACTACCAGTTGCGCCTGCTGTTTGACAGGTGTGACGAAGATGCGGTGGACGGCGGCTTGCAGTCCACTGAGCGAGAAGGAAAGGGAAGGAAGAAGATCCCTGTCCGACTGTGCCAGGAATTGCCGGGTGTCCTCTGCTTCGGTAGCACATAATGGGCAGTCCAGGAGGTGGTTCGCTATGCTGAGCCGCTCGTCCGGTGGCAACAGGTCGGCACAGTAGAGGCTCAGTTTTGTGCTCTCTGGACACTGACTACGGTAGAGGCGCGACACGAGGGAGGTGTGGATGTTTTTGTAACTGGCAAGGCGTTGCTGGCAGCTGGTACACTGCTCAAGATGTCTGCTCGCCTCTGCGGATAATGCTTCACCATCGAGGACAAACTGTAAGAGTTCCTCGTCATCGGGAGCTGTAGGATTCAAACAGTCCATAATCGTACTTCCTCATATCCTAGCTGCATTGCATTAAGTGAACTGACCGATCCATCTGGTACGTGTCACTGTATAGACGGTTTAGACGACGTTTTTTGCATGACTTCGGTACGTTTATACAGCAGACATACCTGTCCCCAGACAGGGAACCCTGCCTGGGAGGCAGGTAACCACGAGGGTCCCCACCACGCGCGCGATCGATCGGGCCCCTACATATCGAGGCCATCGAGATTCCGGCGGATTTGATCGGAGTCGCGCCGCAAGCGCTCCATGATGTTATGTCGCAGCTGATAGATTTCTTGCACATTACTGAATTCCTGCGGGCAAAGGCGTACAATTTCCCTGGGCCTAAGGTTGCAGTAGAAGAGTAAGTAGGCCAGGCGCTGTTCACACGGGCTGGGGTGGATGTTGCGTATGATTTCCCACAGGTCAGGGCCATCGTCGTAGTCTTCCACTGCTGGCTCGCCAGCGAAGCCCGGTTCTGGTAGAGCCACTTCTTTAGCTCGCGCATAGGCTCGTAGTGTATCTAGAATAGCACCGTTCAGGCACCCGCGCATGTAGCGTAGCGCAGCAGCCAGGGCGGTGAATTCCAATTGTTGGTTGTGGGCTGCTGCTAACCAAAAACGTTCAAAGGCCTTCGCCGCATAATTCTCCGGGCTGTCGAGGCAGGAGGCAGCCTCGTAGCTGGGATGACGACGCAATGAACCAAGCATGAACTCCATAAAACGGTCTTGTATCAATGCCCAGGCAACATGGTCGTTTTGGAGCAGGGCACGACGGAAAATCTCCAAGCAGTACCGATCGCTGAAAGGCTCTCCACGACGGTAGTTGTTGATCTCGCTCATACAGCAGTCTGTGAGCGCCGATAAACTCATGTTCTTGGGTAATTCTTCCATTTCGATACCCATCGCTTTCGACTTACGTTCCTCAGCGAGCACCCACGGAACCCTCATAGACCTGTGGCACACCACCAACAATGAAAATGTGCCATTTTCAGAAGAGGGATGCCTCTATTAGCTTAGCTCAACACATCAGTGTAAGTCAATACAGCCGGGCTTCTCCCCGCCAAATTGTGATATACTCTCATCACTATAGTTAGTGAGGAAACTATAGCCATGCCAGACGTTGCACGCCCCAAACCATTACCGATTGTGACCGCTGAGAATCGCCCATTCTAAATAAACCGACGAAATATACGCGGCTAACCCCGCGACAGAGCGAACGAAATCTGGAGAATCGGCCATGTCCCGAAAAAAGGAGGGAACAGCTGTAAATCATTTTACTCCATCTGCACGGCGGTCGCCTGTTCATCCTGGAGTGGCGCCTGCTTGCCCGCGATCAGCAGAAACGCCACCAGCGAGCTGATCAGGGCAAGGGCTACCGAGGTGAGCATGACCGTGCGGAAGCCATCGATGAACGCCAGCTTGATCGCCTGTGATACGGCGGCCTGCATCTGGGCGCCAATGCCGCCTGGGAGCGTGATGCCGGCGAGCCGGCTGCGCTGCGCATCGATAGCGCTGAGTACGTTGAGCGGCAGATGCAGCGGGTCCAGATAGGAGGTCAGGCGACTATTGAACACGCTCGACAGCAGGATGCCCATGACCGCGATCGAGAGCAGGCCAGCGGCGCGCGCGACGGCGTTATTGACGCCCGAGGCCACGCCCGCACGGCTCTGGCTGACGGAGCCCATAACAGCCGTCGTCAGCGGAGCCACGCTGATCGTCATGCCCAGGCCAAGCAGCAGCACAGCGGGGAAGTAGGTGAACCAGTAGCTGCCACCAATAGATTGTAGGGAGAAGACCAGGTAACCGCTGGCCGCCACGATTGGTCCCACGATGAGCGGCAACTTCGCTCCGTAGCGCCGGACCAGCCCGCCGGACCAGCCCGAGAGCGCGAACATCAGCAACACGAACGGGAGCAACGCGCTGCCCGCCTCCGTAGCCGAATAGCCCTGCACCTGGATCAGGTTGAAGGGGAAGAAATACAGCGCCCCGCTCAGCGCCGAGTACAGAAACAGCGTCAGCAGATTCGTTCCGCTGAATGTGCGCGAACGGAACAGTGTCAACGGCAGCATGGGATACCGCGTGCGGGCCTCGTAGAGCACGAATGAGATCAGCGCCACAATGCCAATGAGCAGAGCGGCAATCACCGTGCGCGAACTGAAGCCGTTACTGCCCGCCTCGATCAGTGCGTACACCACACCGGCCAGACCGATCGTGACCAGCAGCGCGCCGATCCAATCCAGGTGGACGCCACCCTCTTCGTCGCGACTCTCCGGCACGCGCCAGAAGATCAGGATCAGCACCGCAGCGGCCATTGGCACATTGATGAAGAAGACCCAGCGCCAGGAGGCATGCTCAACCAGCCAACCGCCCAGAACCGGACCGATCGCCGAAGTGATCGAGGTAAAACCGGACCAGATACCGATGGCTCGTCCGCGCTTATCCGGGCTGAACGAGGCGCTGATGATCGCCAGGCTCCCCGGCACCAGCAGCGCGCCACCGATACCCTGTATCGAACGCGCGATAATCAATTGCAGGATATTCGGTGCCAGGCCGCACCAGACCGACGAGAGCGCGAAGACAATGACGCCAAGCGCGAAGATACGGCGACGCCCAAAAGTATCACCCAGCGAGCCACCCACCAGGATGAGCGAGGCGAGGAAGAGCGCGTACGCTTCCACTACCCACTGCACATCGGCGGATGTCGCATTGAACGCTTTTTGCAGCGCCGGGAGCGCCACGTTCACGACCGAGCTGTCAATAAATGCCATGCTCGACCCGAGAATCATAGCCACGAGAATCCACTTCCCGCCCGCAGCATTTTTAGCTTGCCGTGAAGACAGTATCACGCCCTCGTCACACGGGGACTTATAAATATTGGCCATCATATACTCCATGGTGGTTTGACGGGTTGGACAGTGGCCGTCTATATACTTACACGACTATATTATGGCGAGTCTACTTGCTAAGCACGAACTTTGCACGTGTATATCAATTCCTGCGGGCACACATCGTAGGTTTTTGCGACCACCTGCCCACACTTCCTGTATGTGATATCTTAAACTAAGAAGGAGTCCCCTACAAGTAGTGCCCAGGGTTTCACCTCACTCCCTGGACGCTACGGAGGGGATATATTCTTGCGCACAGTTCCTTTACTGGGCGGTGTACGTTTTGATAGGTGAACGGCAAACCCTACAACACCGTCTCCCAGTAAAGAAAGGCAGGTAATTCGTGAAAAACATAGAGATGAATGTCGAAGGCGACAAACTGATTATCATAGTCGACTTGAACCAGGAGTTTGGACTCTCCTCAAGCGGGAAGTCGATTACGATAGCCAGCACGGAAGGCAATGTGGCCATCCCCAATCGCGAGGAGATCAAAATCGGGCTGAATGTGTATAAGCCGAAGCCAAAGGGCTAGCCTCTTGCTTGATATCAAGAGAAGCACAAATGGCCAACGACCGCGCGCCTCCCTGTCGTACAACGTGCCAGTGGGGAAAACGTGTACGACAGGGAGGCGCGCGGTCACTAGCTTGCATGGTGTGATCACCGGACGTAGAGCATTCAAATGATGACGCGCACAAAAGAACCGGCACGTCAGTCCATTCCGATGACGATCTCTTCACCCGCGTCGTTGCTCAAGGCATCGACCGTGGGCGTATTTTTCTTGTTCAAAGAATTGAGGATCAAACGGGCAAACTCTTCACCACACGCGTGGCAAAAGAAGCCGCCTTTGTTATGATAGACGCCGCCAATCGCTGTCAGCCGCTCCACGGCTGGTCTGCCGCACCATTCGCATGTGCTCGAATGGGGAGCAGCGTCAATCGAGATTGCCTGAGAAAATTCGTTCTTCGCCATGAGAGTATCTCCTTTGTACCACTTGTGTGTGTCACTTGTAGGGGTCGTACTAAACTGCTTTATACCGTCCATATTCTCGTTTATGTCCTGTGCAAAGCATAAAGCAGCGTACTCACAGCCAACTCACTAAGCTGCTTCTGACGCTCACAGCGCAATCACATTCTATGCGAAACGGGTATAACGAAACGCCGTAGATGCAACATCATCTATATACTTAGCGTAACTGTGCCGCCGCGATCGCCGCCTGGCCCAGGCTGACCCCACCATCGTTGGGCGGCACGCGCCGGTTGATATAGACCTGGAACGACATCTTCTTCAGGAGCGCGACCAGTTCTTCCAATAGAAGCCGGTTCTGAAAGCTGTCACCGCTGAGCGCGACGGTCTGTAGTCCGCTATACGCACGGACCTCTGCACAGGCGTTGGCGAACATATCGGCGATCGAGAGATGGAAGCGACGCGCGATCTGTGCGCGCGGCACTCGCTGCTCGACATCATTGACGATGGCCTTGATCAGCGGCACGACATCCAGTTTGGCGGGCTTCTCAGCCCCGATCGCATATGGATAGCTTACAACGGGACTGTCGCAGGTTGCGGCGAGCGCCTCCAGCTTGATCGTCGCCCGCCCCTCGTACGAAGTATGGCTGCACAGTCCGAGCAGGGCCGCAACGGCATCAAAGAGACGGTCCAGGCTGCTCGTCTGTATATTCATAGCGGTGCGCGAGAGCGTGCGCCACGTCGCGTGCTCCATCTTATTGGTAAATGGGATATTGAGGGTGCGCAGGTCGTTTCCGTAGGCGCGGGCAAGATAGGCGGCGGCCATCCGCCATGGCTGGCGCGTCGCCTGCTCTCCGCCTGGGAGCGATACGTAGGCCAGATGCGCCACGCGCTCGAATTTTGCCAGATCGGCGATCATGACTTCACAGCCCCAGATAGCACCATCGGCCCCATAGCCGGAGCTGTCGGCGGCGATGCCGATGACCGGCTCCGTCAGACCATACTCGGCCAGGACGCTGGCGATGTGCGCGTGGTGATGCTGGACGCCGACCTTACACGGAAGATCCAGTTCGTTGGCGTAGCGTGTTATAAGGTTGTCGGGATGCAGGTCGTATGCTACGGCCTCGGGCTGAATGCCGAAGCACTGTTGGAAATGCTCAATCCCCTCGCGAAACGAGAGCAACATCTCTCGCTTTTCAATGTTGCCGAGCGTGTGGCTGAGATACGCCTGCCGCTCTTTGCCCAGGCAGAAGGTAGTGTTGCGCGGCCCACCACAGGCCAGCAGCGGCACAGGAAACTCCCAGGGCATAGGCAGCGGTTCCGGCACGTAGCCGAGCGAACGGCGTAGGAGTTGCTCGCCGCCCGCGATGTTGCGCACGACCGACTCTTCGCAGCGCACATGGATGACGCGATCATGCAGCAGCATGCCATCGACGATAGGAAGCAGGCGCACAATCGCATCTTCATCGCGGTAGGCGACAGGCTCGTCGTGCAGGTTGCCGCTGGTCATGACAAGCACCACGGGACGTTCCGCGCCTGCCGCACGTCTATAAGCGTCCAGCAGCAAGTGATGCAGAGGCGTGTGCGGCAGCATGATACCGAGCGTGCAGCATTCAGGCGCAACACTAGAAGCAACCTGACCGGTGAGATGGTTGTCACGGCGCTTGAGCAAAACGATGGGACGTTGCGCCGATTGTAGCAGCGCACGCTCCGCCTCGTCCATCACACACAGATGTAGCGCGGTCTCCATATCGGGCACCATCAGAGCGAGGGACGCCCTCTGTTTGCTCTGACGCAGGCGACGCACCGCCTCTTCGCTGAGTGCGTCGCACGCCAGTTGATAGCTGCCTGGCCCCTTGAGCGCGATTATAGCGCCCACGGCCAGGTGTTGAGCCGCCGTTGCGATGGGATCGGCGCTCTTTTCGGCGCGACCATCCTTAGCCAGGAACCATACGTGGGGACCGCAGTCGGGGCAGCAGATGGCCTGGGCATGGTAGCGTCTACTGGCGGGATCGTCATATTCGGCCTGACAACTTTTGCACAGCGGGAAGGCGTGCATGGTCGTGTGGTTGCGATCCTCCGGGGTGCTCTGGGTAATAGTGAAGCGGGGCCCACAAGTGGCGCAACTGATAAATGGATAATGAGAGCGCCGGTTCGTGGGATCGAAGAGTTCGCGCAGACAGCCGTCGCAGATAGCGATATCGGGAAGAACAATGGTGCCTCGCCTGCTCTCGGCCTGCGGCTGCATCTCCACGAAGCCACTCTCTCCTGCAGAGACAGAGAGCAACTCCGTATTGATGGCGTTGACGTGGGCGAGCGGAGGCGCATCGGTCAGCAGTGCCTCCAGAAAGCCCTCGATGGACGGTTCGATCCCCTGCACCTCGATGATGACACCTGTGCTATCGTTGAGTACGTGGCCGGACAGGGTCCAGTGCCGGGCCAGCGTCGAGATAAAGGAACGGAAACCCGCATCCTGTACCACCCCCTGCACGGTAATGCGCCGACGTTCCAGGGGTGACTCATGGGCAAGGGGCGCGGAATTACGGCGCAGCGGGCCTTTGCTCCTTGCGGGAACGGTCTCAGGAGCATGATAGAGTGTTCCCTTCCGTAGACCCTGGCTATTCATCATGATGGTAGCACCTCTTTGTTACTCCCGTCAGCGAACGCAATACTCCATACACAGTAGAAAGAGAAGAGGCAACGTTTGTTGTCTGTTGCTACAACTAGAATATGCAGTTTGCATATATATACATAATAATACAATTAACGCCAATAAATAGCAACTTCTGGTAACAGTTTCGTCACTGGCGTATCACGAAAGCCTCACAAGGACATAGTGAGACTGTTTCATCGCATTGTGGAGGAATGAGGTGCAGATATAAAGAGCAAGAGATGCAGAAGGGCGTGTGTCTTCTGCATCTCTTATAAGAAATTGCAGGAATAAACTTCTAATGATCTACATCATGACTGATGAGGTCAGGAGATCCTTTGTCCCGCGCCGACAAGCATCTGCTCGCTGATCACCTCGTATGCTTCCAGCCACGCTTTCTGCATATCGTCTGTAAACTTTGGGCCGAGGTATTCATCGAAGGTTTGCAGGAGAACGCCGCCTACGAGTGGATAATG